>Ga0182739_1000218_pt1 | contig 98600 bp, 87 predicted proteins | sample eDN5th30CBELigBY_FD_128873 | JGI IMG/M metagenome (GOLD analysis project Ga0182739, IMG submission 128873) | Enriched backyard soil microbial communities from Emeryville, California, USA - eDNA 5th pass 30_C BE-Lig BY (version 2) (version 2) | ecosystem: Environmental > Terrestrial > Soil >...
ACAGGTGCGCAGGGGCCGAAGGGAGATCGCGGTGAGACGGGTGCTAGGGGACCTACGGGCGCTCAAGGCCCCAAAGGTGATGCCGGCGCAACCGGCCCCCGTGGCACTACAGGTGCGCAGGGGCCGAAGGGCGAAAAGGGTGATGCCGGATCGCAAATACTCAGTGGCACGGTATCGCCTACTACCGAGATAGGCCGCAATGGCGATTATTATTTCCATACCACCACCGGTGCATTGTTCGGGCCTAAATCCGACGCCGGGTGGGGTGCGGGTATTGTTTTGCGGGGTGTTCAAGGCCCTAAAGGTGATAAGGGAGATAGGGGTGACCTAGGTCCTCAAGGGGAGCGTGGGCCTAAAGGTGACCAAGGCGATACAGGCACGGCCAATGTTATTTATTCTGAATGGATAAGAGCGGAGTGGGATTTCCAGAATTCGCGTTCTCGCTCGTTGACGATCAATGGTATCCAAGCACTGCAAAACCCGGAAAAAAGTAGCGTGCATTTATATATGAGGTTCGGGGTACAAAATGCCAATTACGCGTTGCCCTATACTGAATTTTGGAATGATGGAAATGTAACCACGGATTACACCTTCGGACGAAATTACATTAATGCGCGGATTATAGGTACGGGCGTGAATATCGATCCGTTTCAATATAACGAAATTTACTTTCGGTACATCATTATTCCCGGTGGGATAGCCGCATCTGCAAAGACTAACCGTATTGATTTAAACAGCTTGGATGCTGTATCAAACGCATTCAACATTCCGATGATGTAAACCAAATTGTAAATCAAAATAGAATTTTATCACCATGAAATATAATACCAACATTATTTTAGTCTCTGTTTTTAGCTTAGTCCTATTGTTAGGAACTTTCATTTCTGCCGAAGCGCAGATTTGGAAAAACATGGGAAAAAAAATCGAAAAGAAAGTGGAACAGAAAGCTAGCCAACGAATTGAGCGAAAGATTGATAAGGCGATCGATAAGGGACTTGACAAAGTGGAGGAAACGCCCGGTGAAATCGCTAAGTCTGAGAAGGATGGAAAAACGAAAGGCCAGCCTCAAAAAAAAGGAAAAGACGCTAATAGGGAATCCCGTGCGGGCGAAGCTGAGGGCTTGCCACTAGGTAACGCTGACACTTCTACTGCTAGTTTGCAGCGGTACAGCAAATTCAGCTTTGTGCCGGGTGAGGAAATCATCGCTTTCGATGATTTTTCCCAGGACGCGGTAGGTGATTTACCCGCTTCTTGGATAAGTACCGGCACTTCCGAAATAGTTAACTTCGAGGGAATGGAGGGGAACTGGGTATGGTTCAACAAGACCACAGGAAATTTCATTCCCGAATATTTGCGGGATTTCCCGGAAAACTTCACCCTTGAGTTTGACCTGATGTACGATTTCGCATTTGGCACATATAGCAACGCACGACTGCTAGCGCTGGTGTTTTCTGATATTGCCAATCCTGAAGCTAAGATGGACTGGACAGGCACCCCCGGATACTTCTTTCTCCAAAAATTGGCTGACAATTACACGGGGATTGAGTTCTCCGGAATCGGGAGCGATGGCGGGCCCTTCATTACGGGTAGGAAAGCCGTAGCTGCGGACAAATCCCTCAACTACTCGACACCGTATAAAGCTGGCCTGTTAATCAACTCCGACGGTATAAATGTGCCGATCCGTATCTCCATCGCACGGATGGGTAGGCGGCTACAGGTTTTTGCCAATGAAGAGAAGGTGTTGGACTTAACAAATGCCTTTGAAAAGACCGCGGAGTTGACGAGCGCTCGATTTTTTGTAAACAACAATACGGATTCCGATAATTATTACCTAAGCAATATCCGTTATGCCGTTGGTAAGCCTGATACGCGTAATAAACTGCTTTCTTCGGGTACGTTTACGACCTCGGCAATTACTTTCAGCTCAGGATCGGCACATATCAAACCGGAATCCTACGGGATATTGAAGGAAATAGCCGATGCACTGAAGTCGGAACCCGGGAAATCCGTCACCATTATTGGCCATACTGATAGCGACGGGGCTGAGGATTTAAACCAACGGCTTTCAGAGCAGCGGGCAGAGGCCGTGAAACAAGCCTTGGTGCAGGAGTTCGCGGTGAGCAATGGAATGGTTGCGGAGGGGAAGGGCGAAAGCACACCCGTAGCAGATAATGTAACAGTAGTTGGTAAAGCGAAGAATCGCCGAGTGGAGTTTTTAATCAACTAAACCGACTCGGGAATGCTGATTGAAGGGTGATTTTGTTATTAAGTTAATATAGCGCCGCACTTTTTGGTACCATATGATTAGCTTTGTTGGTCATATGAGGCGAGGCGGCAAATATTTATTAAAGCTCAACCAATGGCGGATCCAACGGTTATCAAACCGGAATTTTCTGGTTATTCTTTCCGTTGTGGTTGGTATTATTGGCGGCCTCGCGGCAGCGGCACTGAAAGGCCTCACACATTCCATCGCATCCTTTTTGCAGGACGGAGTACAATGGGAATACAAATATTACCTGTACCTTTTTTTTCCACTGGTGGGCATCCTGCTTAGCGTGGTTTACGTAAGGCGGTTTATCAAAAGCAAACACATGGCGCACGGTATGACCCCAATTATGTATGCCATATCACGTAAATCGAGCAAGCTCGAACCCCACAACATGTATTCGCAGATCATTACCAGTGCACTGACCATTGGGTTTGGTGGGTCGGCCGGGTTGGAAGCACCCATTGCGAACAGCGGCTCGGCAATTGGCTCTAACATCGGCCGTGTGTTCGGGCTAAATTACCGCGAGGTGACCCTGTTGCTGGCATGCGGCGCCGCGGCCGGTATTGCCGGGGCGTTTAACAGCCCTGTGGCGGGGATGATTTTCGCGATAGAAATCCTCCTGCCCGAATTTTCGATACCGGCATTCATCCCGTTACTCATGTCGGCAGCGACGGCTTCCGTGATATCGCGTTTGCTGTACAGCGAGCCACTGTTCCACCTGCTTACCGACGATTGGGACCTGAACGCGCTGTTTTTCTATGTGATGCTCGCGGTCGTTGTCGGCTTGTTTTCTATCTATTTCGCGAAACTGAGTACTGCAGTGAACGGATGGTTTGCGCGCATCGCCAACCCATACCGAAAAGTGTGGTTGAGTGGACTGCTATTGGGGTTACTCATTTTCCTTTTCCCCGCGCTATATGGCGAGGGGTATTTGGCCATCCAACAGATTCTGGACGGGAATCACCGTGCACTGCTTGAAAACAGCATCTTTTCGGAATACAGTTCTTACGGTTATTTGATCGTTTGCTATGCAATTATTACGGTATTTGCCAAATCGTTTGCTTCGCTTGTAACACTCAACAGCGGGGGCAATGGCGGCATATTCGGGCCCACGGTAGTGATGGGTGGTTTATTGGGCTTTGCCTTTGCCTACGGATTAAACTTGACGGGGTGGGTAACCCTTGATGTTGCTAATTTTTCCGTGGCGGGAATGGCGGCTGCGTTAAGTGGCATCATGCACGCACCCCTTACGGGTATTTTCCTGAGTGCTGAAATAACCGGCGGCTACGCCCTCATGGTGCCGTTGATGATCGTAACATCCATTGCCTACCTCATCAACCGCAGTGTTATGAAACACTCCATCTATACCAAGGCATTGGCAGAAAAGGGGGATTTACTTACTCATGAAGACAAAGATCGTACGGTGCTGAGCATGATGAAGCTCCGCTACGTGCTGGAAACGAACTTCACGATCCTCCACCCGTGGGAGAAACCGGCAGATAGGCGGTATGACATCATCCATACGAAGCGGAATATTTTTCCGGTGGTGGATGACGGGGGTAAGCTGATGGGAATCATTTACAGCGAGCGTTTATTTGAGATCCTGTTGGGCGAAACGAATGAGGGAGACAAAGCGATTGCGGATTTGGTGCAGAAGCCCGTGGATACGGTGCAGATGGGAGCTAACATGGAGGTGGTGATGAACAAGATGAACCGCGAAGACATCTGGATTCTGCCAGTGGTAGACCAAGATGGGAAATACATGGGCTTTGTCTCTAAATCGGCTGTTTTTAACAAATACCGGGCGCTGTTGATGCGGCAGGCCGATTACCTCGGGTAAATAGACCGGCAGCAAGCGTCGGGGTTGTTAACATTAACTTAATATTAACACAACGGTTAATACACATTAACTTTACATTTTTGGGGCCGTTATCCGTAATTGGAAATTACTATGGAATACATGTTGTTTATTATTGCGGTACTGCTCGTGTTGGCTATTGCGGATTTGATTGTAGGTGTCAGTAACGATGCTGTCAATTTTCTGAATTCAGCCATCGGGAGCAAAGTAACGACCTACCGGAATATTATCCTTATTGCAGCGGCCGGTATATTGGTTGGGTGTTTTTTTTCGAGCGGTATGATGGAAATTGCCCGGAAAGGGATTTTTCAGCCGCAACATTTCACCTTTGATAAGGTGATGTGGATATTCCTCGCCGTGATGCTCGCCGATATCGTATTGCTTGATATTTTTAACTCGTTAGGCCTCCCTACTTCGACCACAGTCTCCATCGTATTCGAGTTGCTCGGTGCTTCGATGATTATGGGCTTTCTATTTGCGGCCGAGAAAGGGGAGTCAATCGGTGAGGTAATGAAATACATCAATACCGATAGCACGTTTTCAATCGTTTCAGGCATATTTCTTTCTATTTTGATTGCCTTTACCGCGGGAGTGATTGTACAGTTCATCATGCGCTCCGCATTTACTTTTCAATACGAGAAGCGATTGAAAAGCCTTGGTGTCCTTTTCTCCGGAATCGGCATAGTCGTCATTATCTATTTTTTATTGATTAAGGGGCTGAAGGGAACCAACTTGTTGGAGGGGGAGTGGGTAAACCACATAAATAATAATATCGTGACGGTTATGCTGGCGATTTTGGCCGTTGCGATAGGACTTTGCTATCTGCTCCAGCGCCAGTTCGGTATAAACCCACTCAAGATTGTCGTGCTGGCCGGAACCTTTTCCTTGGCGATGGCATTTGCTGGAAACGACCTGGTGAACTTCATCGGTGTACCGATTACGGGCTTGCTGGCCTACCAGAACTGGGTGGGGAGTGGTGTGGCGGCCGATGCGCTGTACCAGGACTACTTAGCGAATAGCGACATCATCGTACCGAATTACATGCTAGGCATAGCAGGGGCGGTGATGGCGCTGACCTTGTGGTTGAGCGCGAAGGCGAAGAAGGTGACTGAGACCGAAATCAACCTCGGCAAGCAGGGCGATGACGGCAGCGACGAGCGGTTTAAACCAAACAACATTTCGCGACGGGTGGTAAAGACCGCCATGATGTTGGGCAATGTGTTTGATGCGGTAATACCGCGCAACGTTAAGCGTCGTTACAACCTGAGCTTTGAACGGGATAAACTGCAAAAGGCAACGCAGGTGGGGGAAGACGCGCCGGCATTTGATTTGGTTAGGGCAGGCACCAACTTGATATTGGCGAGTATATTGATTGCGTGGGCCACCTCGCAGAAGTTGCCGCTATCGACCACCTACGTGACCTTTATGGTGGCCATGGGTACCTCATTGGCCGATAAGGCCTGGGGCCGTGAATCGGCGGTTTACCGGGTTACGGGTGTACTCAGCGTAATCGGGGGGTGGTTCATCACGGCATTGATTGCGTTTTCGGTAGCCGGCTTATTTGTGTTTGTGATTTACCAAGGGGTGGTCGCTACGGCGGTGCTGATGGGTATTGTACTCGCTTACATCATCATTTCAAACATTACTTTCTCTAAAAAGGAACAGAAATCAAAGATCGAAAAGAGCAGGCTCAGCTTATTGGAAGAGCCCGACCTCGACGTATACATCCGCAGCAAGAACATGTTGGTAACGATGATCATCGAAATCTCTGGCCACTACGGTACGGTGCTAAACGGCATCCGTAGTGGCGACGCTTCAGCCATCAAGAAGACGGACAAGGAGCTGATGGACCTCATTAAGTACTCATACAAACTGAAGCGGAACAGCCTCCGGGCCATCCGGAAACTCGGGGCTGCCGACCGCCGCTCGGCTGAGGTGATTGTACATGGCTCCGATCTGATACAGGATATGCTCCAATCGGCCAAGTTCCTGAGTGCTGAAAGTCTTCAGTATATCGAGAACCTACATGAACCTCTGGCCAGTGGATTTATCGATACGCTAGAGGTACTGGCAGGTAAAATGGACAAGTTCTTCCGGTTGGCTACCAATGAACTCAATGAAGAGGATGGGCCGGATGTACCACTGCTTCGCTTGAGCCGCAATGAGATCCGCGAGTTTATCAATACCCATTTCGGGAATGAGCTGGACATCATCCGCCGTAAGGATATTGGCAGTAAGCAAGCATTGCTGCAAACCAGTATTTTCCTGCAGAGCCGCGACATACAGGCGGTGCTTTTCCGAATTTGTAAGCTCTACGGACGGTTTGAGAATTGAGGCCCGTGCCTTCTGGAATGAAGCTGCGCAATGTTGTTGGTGATTGATTTGCGATTTTGAAGTATTAATCGTAATATTGCAATGTAATAGTGAGGTACAATGGGTATTACCAGATCAGAAATATTCAATGAACAGCAGAATAGGCTGGCGGTTACGCTGAAAGCATTGGCACATCCAGCCCGGATTGCTATCCTGCAGTATATCATCAAGCAGAATGCCTGTATCTGCAACGACTTGGTACAGGAACTCGGCCTAGCGCAGGCCACGATTTCGCAACATCTCCGGGAGCTTAAGAATATCGGCATTATCAAGGGAAACATCGAGGGCACCAGCGTTTGCTACTGCATCGATGAAGGTATATGGCAGTCCGTGAAAAGCGAACTTGACGCCTTCTTTTCACAGGATGTAGCCGGGGAGAAGTGCTGCTGATTTTTTTGGATTTATATATCGTAATAATGCATTATAACAATACTGATAAAATTAAATCGGAAATATAACTTTTAATACCATGAGACTATCTGCAATAAAGCAACTGCTTCCCGAACTGGACAACATGAAATTCCAACTGGAAGACGGCACATTCGTACCTGAACACTTCCATGTAACCGAGGTCGGTATGGTCACCAAGGATTTCATTGACTGCGGCGGCGTGATCCGCCACGAAAAGGTAGTCAACTTCCAGCTTTGGAATGCCGATGATTACGAGCACCGACTGAAACCCGGCAAGCTACGCCGCATTATCCAGCTGTCAGAAGAAAAACTGGGTTTGGAGGATGCCGAAATCGAGGTGGAATACCAAAGCACCACCATTGGGAAATACGATTTGGATTTCAATGGGCAGCATTTTGTGTTAAGGAACAAAGCAACTGCTTGCCTGGCGCAGGATGCGTGCGGCACTCCGGTTGCCGTTTCTCCTTGCTGCACACCAAATGAAGGTTGCTGCTGATATGGAAAAAAAGAAGATATTGGTGCTCTGCACAGGCAACAGTTGCCGGAGCCAGTTGGCTGAGGGCTACCTGCGGCATTTCGCCGGGGGCCGCGCGGAGGTTTACAGTGCGGGCATTGAGACACACGGTGTGCATCCCAAAGCCATAGCGGTGATGGCGGAAGATGGGGTCGATATTTCCCACCACACCTCAAACCATGTGGATGAGTATGATGGAATTGCTTTCGATTACGTAATCACGGTGTGTGACAATGCAAAAGAGAGCTGTCCGGTGTTTCCAACACGGGCAAAAAAATTCCATCATAATTTCCCCGATCCGGCAAAGGCGCAGGGAACGCCCGAAGAAGTGATGGACCAGTTCCGAAGCGTGAGGGACATGATTAGAGATTACGCCGATAAATTCGTAAAAGAGGTGGTTGGCCAGCGTTAAGCCAAAAGGATGTCGCTTTACTGTTTACGATCGTGGTTATGTTCAGCTTGAAAGGTGAGCTGATCGTACAGATTCCCATGGATGTTGTGCGCATCGCCATCCCGCTGGCCATTTACTTTGCTGTCATGTTCGTTTTCAGTTTCATCATGGGTAAGCGCATAGGTGCCGATTATTCCAAGAATACGGCAATCGCATTCACCGCTACCGGAAACAACTTTGAGCTTGCCATTGCGGTGGCTATCGGCGTCTTCGGCATCAACAGCGGGCAGGCTTTCGCGGGGGTCATTGGTCCTTTGGTGGAGGTCCCCGCATTGATCGCGCTGGTAAATCTTGCCTTCTGGTTCAGGAATAAATATTACAAAACCGATGTGTTGTCGCAATAATGCCCACAATTTCCCTTCCAACCTCGCTACCTTGGCTTCGAGTTCGGCGATGTATTCCACCAAAGATGCTGTCGGGTTCATAACTCCATTTATTTTAAAGGGTGTGGAGCAATTTTAAGTATAATGCCCTTTCAAAGAAAAGACATATACAATATCACCGCGCACCTGATATACATAACGGTGTTCACGGTTTATGCGTCTTGACCATTTTCCTGAATATTTATGTTTGAGCGGCTCGGGCTTGCCGGAATGCACGTTGGGTGAATTCTATTTCCATAACTCGTCCAGTGTCATTTTCACTGTACGACCCGCCTTGATATCCTCTTCGCCTTCCTGCATTTTCGCAACAAAATCAGCATTGTAAGTTGTTTTGCTTTCTTCAAAATCAACCTTTAGGGCTTTCAATACGGCCTTGATTGCCGTTAGCTTCTCGCTACTGTCCGGATGCACGATTAAATATCCCATAGTTCAAAATTACTAAATATTCCTTACCTATTCGCCGCGTTCCTTTTTGGCAAGTGTATTTCTATTGCTTTTCTAATAACCCCCTGAGGTACGTAATCTCTTTATCTTTAAAAATTAAGCTAAAATTTTTATCTTTACGCATGGCCGATTCAAAAGAACCTAAAATAGGCAGATTCATCGATCCACTTACGGACTGGGGCTTCCGTTATCTTTTTGGGCAGGAACCCAACAAGGAGATCTTGAAAGCGTTTCTCAACGACCTTTTCCAAGGAGAGAAGCATATTGTAGATCTCGAATATGCGCCTAATGAACACGATGGTGATGATGACAAGGACAAACGTGTTGTATTCGACCTGCATTGCCGCGGCGATAACGGGGAATATTTCATCATTGAGATGCAGCGTATCCGTCAGGATTTCTTCAAGGACAGGGCGCTGTTTTACATCTCGCGGCTCATCCAGCGGTTGCTGAAAAAGGGCAAAGAATCCAACAATTATGAACTGCCTGAAGTTTACTTCATCGGCATTCTGGAGTTCCCTATGGATGTGGATGAACAGGGCAGGTATTTCCACGATATTGCCTTAGTGGAAAAGACGTCAGGAAAAGTTTTTCATTATAACATTAATTGTTCTTTAGCGACATAATGGAGCATTCATGCATTTTGTTTAACAGCTGCATGAATGGTTTACAATAAACTGGGTTTTAAATTTCTTGAATTGCCTAACTTTGCAAAGGAAGAAGGTGATCTGCTTACAGATACGGATAAGTGGATGTATCTGTTGAAGCATATGAGCACGCTGGATAAGGTTCCGACATTTTTGGATAAGCGGGTTTTTCAGCTTATCTTTAAGATATCGGAAGTAGCAAAATTAAGAAAAGAGGAACGTATGGCATACGAAGCAAGTTTAAAAGCTAAATGGGATACGCAGAATGCGTTTAACGCGGTACGGAGGGAAGCGAGGGAAGCAGGGAAGGAAGAAGCTGGTTTCCAATTTGTAAAAAACTTACTGTTCAACACCGATTTCGATGATGTAAAAATTGCGGAATTGGCATCCGTTTCTTTGAGTTTTGTGCAGAAAGTTAAAGCTGAATTGAAAGTCAAGTAGAATCAGGAATAAATAGAACCATACGGGAATACAACAGAGCCATACCTTCACCGGTGTGGCTTTTCTTATTTCGGCAACGGTTCCGGTCTCGTTGCAGCGGGTTCATGAGCAGCCAGGGCATCCTTTCCAGTTTGTGTTGTGTAATATCTTTGCCCGGGATCGTTGGGATTCGCTAAATTTGTCATCGTCATCCAGCCTGTGGACTCTCCTTTCAGGAAATCCAGCATGTTTTCAAAACGCGGTGTCTTGGAGTTGAGGCCGACTTTCTTTAGCAGCTCACGCTTAGATAATGGGGACCACCCCGCCACAAGTATGTTGTGCATATCCTTTATATCGTCATCATCGAAACTGTATGCTTTTGCTTCGTCAGAGACCAGTTTAACTTGGTGCCTAAGTTGGTCAATCAAGTGATTGGTACTCTTCTCGGCCAGCGCGTTTTCCTCGTCGGACCGTCCAAGTGCTAGAAAATCTTTGTTGAATACGTCTTCATCTTTCAGGCCGTGGGCTGCCGCATTGTCAAGCAGCGTTGTGACTTTCATCCCTACAGAACCAGCTTCATATCTCCCATACATCCCTCTGTTGAGCTTCTTTGCGTTTGCGAATTTTTCGTAGCTGGTATATCCTGCATTTTTTCTGAGCTTTTGAAAAGCGTTTCCTATCGCTTTTCTCAGTTTTAAATGTAGCGGATTTTCCTGTTTTTTCTTGCTTTCAGTTGATTTGTTCTCCATATATAAATCAACCTCGAATTAAAACATCATACAACTCGAAAAAACGAGCTATTGTTATTTGTTTATATCAGCTATTGTTTTTATAATTGCATTATCAAATTATTTGTAGATATTTTATGATTAAAAATTAGTTAAGTAAATATTATTAAGTATAGGGTATAATTAAAGAGTCTCACTTCCCTCATTGCCTAACAATGTTTTCGAACGGTGAGAGCGATAGATTATGCCTGCATCTCTTAATGTGCTACCTTTGTGGCTTTAAGAATGTGGGCGCTATCGTTTCTGCTGAGTTCAACGGTGTTAGGCCCGGAGGGATAAGGCAAGGCGGAGCGCCCCTTCTTTATTTAAGTGAGACTCGCTAAACAAGCGAGCAATGACAACCAAGCCCAGAGCCAATACATCCAACATACTACCAGCTTCCCGAAGCGGGGCAAATACCCGATGCGCGTTTACCGCGTATGACCGCTTGTACCCCAAGAAGCCGAAGAAACCAATATAGCTTTCATTATTCACGCTTTTCTGCAGTTTCAGATTGCCGAAAAAGCCGGATTAATAATCAAATCACGAATTGAATTATGAAACAAAATGAAGCAAAAATTACGCTTAGGGGATCACTATGCCCTAACCAAACATAAACCGAAACACCATTATATACGATACATCAGCCTAATGGCTGTACTGATGAGCATGTGTTTGTATGCCGTGAAGCAGGTCTCCGCCCAGCAGGCGGAGCCTGCGGCTACGGCAGTTGCAGAAATCAAACCGCTGCAAATCGGCGACACCATCCCCGAATGGCTTTGGCACCATCCGTTGCAAGTGGTAAACCATTCGCCCATTGGCGGAAGAGATACGGTCACGCTCGATGATTACCGGGGGAAACTAATCATCCTTGATTTCTGGGCTACATGGTGCAGTCCCTGCATTGCATCCATAGAAAAGCTTTCTGCCATCCAACAAAGATACCCTGGTAAAGTCGCGTTGATTCCCATAGCTTCCCACGAGGCCATTGATAACCAATCACTGGCCAACTTCATGAAAAGTAAGAACTGGCCTGTTGCATCGGTAATAGACCGAGATAAGTTCTTTTTCGACGGGGTATTCCGCAATGGTGAGAGAAACGGCATACCGTATGTGGTTTGGATAAAAGATGGAAGAGTTGCCGCAAAGCCAAAGATTGCCTACGTGACCGAAGAGAACATCCTACGGTTTTATGAGGGCGAACCCGTGGATATCGAGATGAAATCTGGGAATGTAGGAGCCATTGACCGCTCAAAATCGCTGTTCCTGCCTGACAATGGTTTCACAAAAGTATACCAACGCCTTTCGCCATATTCTGCGATTGGCGGATACATTCCTAATTATGGCACCGGGCGCAAGATGGAGATCAGCACGCAGGATGATACCGTCGCGGTAATTTCCATAAACCGGACCCTTGAAGACCTGATATTCGATGCGTTCTCGACCGCTATCATGCCAAAGTTGGATAAAACAAATGGCATCTACTGGTGCATAGACTCCGGATTAAGAAAGAGATTGTTCGCGGACCGCCCGGGATACGATAAAACAAACGATCTCCAGCATTATTTAAGGCGGATGAAATGGCTTGAAGAAAACACATACAGTTATAATCTCAGGGTCCCGGACGATACTCCGCAAAGGGAAGTATTCAAAATGGCCAGACGTGATATCACGATGTTTTTTAAAAAACATCTCGGCGTTGATATCGCGGTTGAACCGGCGATGAAGCACCGGTATGCGGTATTAAAAACCATCGGAAGCCCTCAGGAAACGCTGGCACTATTGAACGCAAACGACGAAGGCCGGCGGCTGGTGGACACACCGTCGCATTATCAGCGGCAACATTTCGAACAGGTTTTCTTAAAGGAAATATACAACAGATTATCGCCGTTGACCATCAATGCGGTTATAGACAGTACGGGTATTCCGTCGGGTACCTTCGTCTGTTTCGACCTGCCAAATGATACGTGCGGTGACGACAATGTCATTGTTAACGCACTTAAACGCTATAGACTCTCTCTTTCAATCCGCGAGACCTACGTACCCGTGATCACAGTCAGGCAGTCAACGCAGAACAATTTAGAGAAATGCTTATGAAACCAATATATTTAACTATTATCTTCGTGATTGTCTTAACGGCTACCGCAGCAGCGCAACCATACCAAGGGCGGGTGCTGGCATCCGACACAAAGCTCCCGTTAGCGGGAGTCAATATAGAAAGTACAAATAGCGGACGGATAGACGTCTCGGATTCCAACGGATACTTCCATATAGCAATCCAACATCAGGCAGACACCTTTATCGCGAAACATCTTGGCTACGAAAGCCAAGAATTTACGCTGGCTGCCATGGGCAAGTCCCTTACGTTATACCTGACCCTGTCGTCAGCCGTATTGCAGGAAGTCATTGTCAATACCGGTTACTACGAAATACCCCGCGAAAGGGCTACCGGCTCATTTGCGCATATAGACCAACAAACACTCAGTAGGAGTGCAAGCACAAATATTTTGGATCGGCTGGAAGGGGTGACCAATGGGTTGCAATTCGATCGAAGTTTGGTAACCGGAGAGAACGCCGGTTCTGCTGCGCCACGTTTGCGCGTAAGGGGGCTTTCAACTATTGAAGCCGGGTCTGACCCCCTCGTTATCGTGGATAATTTCCCTTATGACGGGAACATCTCAACCATAAATCCAAATGATGTAGAAAGTGTAACCGTCCTCAAAGACGCCGCATCAGCTTCGATCTGGGGTGCACGTGCTGGAAACGGTGTTATCGTCATCAATACAAAAAAAGGACGCCGCAACCAGCCCTTCACCGTAAACCTTGTCGCGAATACCTCTTTTTTGGAGAGCCCGGACTTGTTTTACTCACGCAATTTTCTCCCCTCCGAGACGGTGATGAAAATCCAGGAAGAGTTTTTTTCCAAAGGCGGGTACGTGGAGGATGAATCTATATACCTCCCACTGTATGTGGAAATGCTAATCAAAAAACGGGATGGTCTTATTACTGACGAGGCATTCGATTATATGCGTAACCAGTATCGTCAAGCCGACCTGAGACAGCAAGCGCGCAGCTATCTATACCAGACCGGGTTGACGCAGCAATATGCGGTAAATGGTAGTGGCGGCGGTGAGCGATACACCTATTATCTGGCCGGTAATTATGACAATAACAAAGGGAATGTTATCGGCAATTCAAGCAGGCGGGTAAACGTGAACATGCGGAATGAATTCAAGATAAATAAAAAAATCTCCATAGAAGCCGGAATCTGGTACACGTCCAAATCCGCAGTAAACAACGGACTGACCTATACGGCGATTGGTAATGGCGCAACCGAGCCTTATCTTTTGTTAGCGGATGAACAAGGCATTCCTTTACCGACGGGTTATTATTCTAGACGGTTCTCCTATTCGGAAAACGCGATTGAAAAGGGATTGGTGAATTGGCAGTATTATCCGCTTGAAGAAATGGAATTGCGCAATCGGATAAGTGATGACAGGGAAGTGAGGGTGACCAGTGGCTTCAACTACAGAATTTTGAATTGGCTGGATGTAAAGGCCAATTACAGGTTCCTGTCAGGTCAATCCGGGGGAAGCAACTACTATGATCCAGGGAGTTTCTATGTCAGGGATTTGATCAACAGATTCACGCAGCCCGATGGCAGACAGGTTATTCCCCACGGTGGAATAAACGACGTCATGCCAAACAATGCATATTCCACCCATTCCGGTAGGGTGTTGCTCAATCAGGAACGGGAATGGAGCGGTTCACATCGCCTGTCGGCGTTGGCCGGGATCGAGTTATCCGAGCATCGGATATCGCAAACACCCGGCTTGAGGCTATATAATTTCAGTAACGATTTCCTGGGTGGAACCCAGGCGTTCGATTTTACGACATGGTATCCGGTATTGCCCCGTGGAAGTGCCAGGGTCGAGAGTGGTCAGGGTAGCGTGGAAAGGAGACTTAATAGGAATCTTTCTTACTTTTCAAATGCAGCATACACCTATCTGGACCGTTATATCATTTCCAGTAGTGTAAGGTGGGACGGCAGCAACCTACTGGGGGTGAAAACGAATCAGCGGGGTACAGTCCTGTGGTCTTCGGGCGTGAGTTGGCGTATCGATGAAGAGAAATTCTACAATAAAGATGGGATATTTCCCCGTTTACGCTTAAAAGCGACCTACGGGAGTGGCGGAATTATCGATAAATCGCAGGGGCACTACCCAACCGTTTCCTTCCGGATCAATTCGGATACCGGTTTACCGTATGCTGATCTGCTCCATCCCGGCAATCCGAGTTTGAGATGGGAAACGGTTAATACATTGAACCTTGCAGCGGAGTGGGGGATGAAAGAGGAGCGCCTTTCGGGGAGCGTAGAGTGGTATAACAAAGATGCAAAAGACCTGCTGGGAAGTTTCATGATCGATCCTACGACAGGTGCCGGCCCGAACTATCGACGCAATTACGCCAGTATGCGTACACGTGGCCTTGATCTGCAGATCAGCAGCCTGAATATCAGGAAAGCAGGGTTTCATTGGAAAAGTGTTGTGATGGTGAATTATTCGTCCAACAAAATAGTATCCTACGACACCCCGGAAAGTGCAAATGTATTCGATTATTTCTTTCTCAATGGCAGGCCTCCGGTTGTCGGACGTTCCTTGGACGCGATTTATGCATTTCCGTGGTATGGTCTTAACGGAAATACCGGGCTACCGGACCTTCCCGGTTACGAAGACGGAAATGTAGACTACGACGAGCATATTCTGAATTTCGACCCTAACGATTTATCGTTGATGGGCGTCGGGGTGCCGCCTTTGTTTGGCTCGCTCCGAAATGATTTCTCGTTTAAAGGATTCGACTTGAGTGCGATGATTTCCTTTAGCCAAGGCGGGTTGTTTAGGAGAACGTCCATGGTGCCCGGGGGAGAATACTTAACTACGCCAAGATACCACCAGGACTACTTCAGGCGTTGGCAGGAACCGGGAGACGAAGCATTCACGGATGTCCCGGCCCGGGTGGAGCGTTACCATGCAAATCTTGCTGATTTTTATACCTATTCCGAAGTACTGGTGGAAAGCAGTGACCATATCCGGTTGCGCGATATTAATCTCAGTTATACAATAGACGGGAAAAAGGTGGGAGCATTATCCTTCCAAAGCCTCCGCTTAACCATAAATGCCCAAAACCTTGGAATCCTTTGGCGGAAGAACCGAAGTGGCGTAAACCCACTATATCCCAATGCGGAATTTCCGGCCCAGCGATCAGTCACTCTGGGCTTTCAATTGACATTATAAAGTTTGACAATGAAGAATTTAATTTATCTAATCGTCTCGGTTGCTCTCTCCGGTTGCGGTTCAGCATTTTTGGATGTGCGCCCGAACCAAGGCCAGCGCATTCCGAAAAGTATCGCTGACTATAACGCGATGATGGACAACACTTCGCTACTGAATACGTTTTCTTCCCACTCGCTTGGAATGATAGGTTCGGATGAGTATTTCATGCTGGACACGCGATATGACGCATTTCCGGTAGGCAGTGCTACCAATTACATGAAAAGGGCTTATACTTGGGAAAAAACCATTTATGAAGGCGGGGAAATCGTTACGGATTGGTCGCGCGGATATAGCAGGATTTTGCAATGTAACATTGTTCTGGATGGGTTGTTGAAAATGGATGCCAGTAAAAAGGAAAATGAGCTATGGCGCCAGGCGAAAGGTAACGCACTATTTTTCCGTGCGTTAAACTATTACTGGCTCGCCCAATTGTACTGTGACCCGTACCTCGCAGATTCGGCGCCCCAAGCGTTGGGGTTGCCACTCCGTGTGGAGGCCGATGTTACCATTTCCGTTGCTCGCTCTACAGTGGAAGAAACCTACAGACGCATCGTCAATGACCTGCTGGAGGCCGAATCTTTGCTTCTGGAGCTTCCGGACAATATGTACCAAGCGTCAAAATGTGCTGTTTTTGCACTTTTAGCAAAAACATATATGCAAATGGGGCGCTATGATGATGGTCTGATTGCTGCATCCCGAAGCCTATCAATTAAGCGGAATTTGATAAATTTCAATCACTTGGATCTGGATGTACGATACGTATTTCCCGCGAACGGAGAAGGGAATCCGGAGATTATTATGTTTACATCTGCCACGAACATGACGCCGTTAACGACTGCACGGCAATGTGTGGACACGGCACTTTTTGCTTCATATGGGGATAACGACCTTCGGAAAACAGCATATTTTCATCACAACTCCGACGGCAGGATTCTATTCAAGGGAAGCTACGTGGGAAATCCGGCATTTTTCACGGGTCTGGCGGTCGATGAAGTTATCCTCAACAGGGCTGAATGCAGTGCCCGCCTGGGGGATTTTGAAGGAGCAAAAGCGGACATGCAATATCTACTTGATCATCGGATTGACGATGTGCTGGACCAAAAGATGCCAAAAATCAATAATGATAACCTCTTGGACCTGATTGTTAGCGAACGGCGGAAAGAGCTTGTGCTGCGCGGCACCCGATGGGAAGATTTGCGCCGTTTTAACAACGAGGGGGTATTCAGGGAAAAAGTCGAGCGACGCATTCACGATACGACCTATGAACTGCTGCCCGGTTCCAAACGTTACACATGGCCATTGCCCGTAGAAGCTATTGCGGCGGGTAAGTATGAGCAGAACAGCCGTTGACAAAGGGTGGATAGCGCAAAGACTTCGTTGAGATGAAGTTCTTCGGTTTCAATGTAAGCTTCGCTGGACCAAAAAATCCCCAAAATCGCAATCTATAAGAGATTGGATTTTGGGGATACTAACGGCATTGACCATCGTTATATATCGGGTTGCCTTGCATAACCCAGAGAGGCCTTGCTCGTTACAACGGAGCTGCCGGGATGGGCAGTCAGCGCATCTTGAACAGAGCCGGAGGTTATGTTGGGAGCTGTCGTTCCGGGAAATTCAATCAACACTGTGCAGAAATCACCCTCATTGTCAAGCTGCGCACACCCCTCACTATCGTATTCTTCCGGCTCGTCCGATAGTCCTGTAATCATTTGATTACTCGGGTTACTAGATGCGGTTGCATCGAGACTATACCATTGCTGAACAGTCTGAACGTGCGTCTTATTACTGGTAATCGATGGTAAACTCCTCACCCAATCGGGGTCAGCTTTGGTTATCGCGGCTACTACCGTGTCCAGATTGATGTCTACCGTTTCCAACTGAGCCTTTTCAATGGTTGGGCCAACCGTTGTTTCCGTGGCGTAAGATGCCAAGCTTACACCGCCTACCAATGCGCCAAACAATACTACTTTGCTAGCCTGCTCCGCGACTTTTTTGATTACTATAGATAAAATACCCATAATCTTTGCCGGCATTATAACGGAAATGCCGCCCGTTTTAAGTTAAAAAACATGTATTGGTCAGTCGGTCAACGGCCGAACTCGCCGCCGTTCCCCAAGCAGCTGGCCGGGGAGAATCGGTATCCTCAAACGATTCCCGGAAATAGGATGCACGGCCCTACGCCGGAACAACGCGTACCTGCAATCGTGGACAAATCTGTTGATCGCTCCGAAGGGCAGGCGGGGATTGCGGAATAGCATCCGTAGCGGAACACTAATGCTGAAGGCGATCAGCTGGACGAAGCGGAAAGTATGCTCGGTGGACAGCGCCAAATGTTTGCGTATACGCATCAGGTAGTACCTGTGGACCTGCGCTCGCCACTGCCTTACTTTCGTTTTTATCCGTTTGACCTGTACCTTCCAGCGTCCTGCCAACAGAATTTCCGCACCGCCATCACCGCGCTGCTGCCTGGGCAGCTTGGGGCCCGGGTGGTATATATCAGCACCTCTCGCCGTGCTTAGCGTCCCCTGCGATGGCTCCGGTGTCAAAGTTGCCAGCACCGCCGATTTGCGCAGGGAAGGGGTGTTACTTATCCGGGGCACCCCACCCGAGCGGCCATCGCTTGGCTGCGGGGGATCCGCAGCGTAAAAACCGGTGTTCCCCTTGCCACATATCGTATGTATGAAAAACCAGTGCATAACGTTTATTTCTTTTGGTTAGGGCAATACTTTCCCATCGGTCACTTTATCAAGTAATGCCCTATGAATTAATTAGTTATTTGATTTATTTCTTTGCTTTTTCCGGTTTGTTTTCCGTCCTTTGTGTTAATCCAAACTTCATTTTTTTACTACCTCGCTCTACTAAGTAACTAGCCCAAAGGCGGGTTATGTACCATACGGATTTTCACTTTTTTGTCTAATTTTTTATAAATGGCTGATACATAGACGTATTTATTTTCAATAGAATAGGTCATTTGGTCTTAAAGCAGATCAGGACATGGATAAACCTAAAGGAAACAACATTACGCTGTTCCGGCAGCTGGGGGAGCACTCCGAAACGGCCTTCGATAAACTGTACGATATCTATGCGGGCAGGTTGTTGGTGTTCATCGGCACGTACCTCTCTTTCGAAACCGAACCAGCGGAAGACGTGCTGGCGGAGGTGATGGAAGCACTGTGGATTCAGCGGGAACAGATTGCCACCAAAACAGACCCGGAGCGATGGATGTATAAGATAGCCAAAAACCGCGCCCTGGAAATGCGTAAAGTGCTCATCAGGCATCGGTATGAGGCCCTGGATGAATACCCCGGGCTGGTGAGCGACATGCTCACGGACAGCAAGCTGGAAGGGGATGAACTGGAAGGGTTGGTGTGGGAGGCACTGGAAGGGTTGACGCCCACCGAACGGGAGGTATTCGAGTGCAAGTGGCTGGAGGGGCTAACGAGTGCAGCGATTGCCAAAAGGCATGGTGTAATCGAACAGACGGTGAATAACCAGATGACCGCGGCTAGAAAGAAAATCGGCGAGTACTTGGCAGAACACCTGGACCCGGACGATATAGGATGACTAAAAAGGAGCAACCAATGATTCACAACGTAGATTACGTAAAGGGGCTGATGCGGAAGCGTTTCGAGGGAACGATTTCGCCCATGGAGTCTGCCCTGCTCCGGGCGGCGCACCGGATGTACGACGAGGGGGAATGGCTGCGCATGACAGCCCAAGCGCTGGAAGAGATGGACCACGCAACCGAAGGCGGGCTGCCCAAGGGTACCCCGCTGGACCTCCCCGCGATACGGCGCGAAGTGGATAGAAAGCGGCGGGGTGCCGCCCGGTCTAAGGCTTGGGCGAGGGTGGCCGTCGCGGCCATGCTCCTTGCCGTATTAGGGTGGGGAATAAAGAAATACTGGGAGGACCACCTCGGTCCGCTACGGGTGTACGGCGATTGCACCCCGGCGGTGGATGGGACGATTCCCGGCACCGGTTTCGAAGGGACGGTAGCCTATGGTGATGCCCCACCCGTTGCCATCGGCACCGCGGTATGGGGGCACATCGGAACGGTCGGTAACCTATCCATAGACCGGGATACATCCGGCGTGGTCGTTATCAGCAAGGGCCGCGAAGCGGCGCCGAGCGGCGCTGGGATGCTCCCCGTCATCCGGGTATCCACTGGGAAAGGCGAACAACTGGGGGTCCGGCTACCGGATGGAACCCGGGTAAGGCTGAACGAGGGTGCTGTACTGAGCTATTCCCCCGGGGGGGGAGAGTCGGCAGCTCCTGCTGTTGGGGTCAGCGGGGTAGCGTTTGTGCAGGTGCCACGGCAGGAGAACAGCGGACAGGTCGGCATCGGGACCGGGAACAGCTGGATATACACCGGAAAGGCAGATTTCGTGGTGGCCACCGCGGAGGAACGAACCGGAATCACATTGCTGGATGGTGGGTTGAGAGCCGTGTCACGGCGGGAAAAGAAGGAAAGGTCCTTACAGGTGCCGGGAGATCGGGTCAGTATCGAGAACGGGCGTGCACTCGATGGCACTCCCACAGACATCGTGGTGACCATGCATAGCGACCGGGTTGCTGATGCGCTGCAATGGGCACGGGCAATAAAAGAGTACCGCGATGTACCTTTGGATGATTTTATACGGGAGAATGCGGGCAGGTTCCACATCCGGTTCAAAGATTTAAACTGCCTGCCCAAAGGGAAACACATCAGCGCAGCCTTGTGTTACCGGGCTTCTGTGGATGATTTCCTGGCCGTCATAGAGAAACATGGGGTCTTGGTATATGAAGAAAACGGCCAATATACACTCTGCGACCCGAAAACAGGTAAACGATGGTCGCGCTCCACGGCTATCGCACACGTGGCGGATGGAGATGGCTGTACCCAATGTGGTCGGTTTCATTGATTTTACGGGGTAAATAAATTTCGTTATAAGCTATGTTTTTGCTGGGCCCGTTGCCGCCAAAAACTCGACGAAGTGACTTTGGGAAGTCGCCGAAGCCATTTTTTAAACGGCTGTGGTCGTTTTTTATTTGACTACGGTGACTTTGGGAAATGACCGTGGTCGTTTTAGGTGAATTTAAACAAAAAAGCCGCCTCGCCTGCGGCGAGACGGCTTGCTGCGCAGCGTGAGTGGATAGCCCGCTACTGGTTTTTCTTAAAAGTTAAGCCTTCCAGTTGCAGTGCAACCCGCTTACCGGGGCTGAACAGCAGACGTCGACTGGTGATGTTACCTGACGTGACGTCATCTGCGACTTCGCTCCCCTCACTGCTCCAGCTCAGGCGGAACGAGCCGAGATTGCCGAGCCGGACGATGTAACCCTGCGAAATGTTACGCGGGATTTCACGCACCAAGCTCTGCAGTACGGCATAAATATCGGATTCCGTAAGCGATGACGCGTACGAGATGTCTGTCGCCAGGTTCTCGAGGGTGATTTCGCCCGAGTGAACCGGGCGGGGGTAAAACTTCTTCGGTGCATCCGGGTCGCCCGGTTTACCGATTTCCAAAACGTTGAATTTAATTGCCATGTTTTTACTTTTTTTAAAACATTAAACCATAGAATAATACTCCGTGCCGCGGGCGGTACCCTTCCCTTGGCATTACAAAGTTGCGGAACCTGTCGAGAAGGCGTGTCGGAATTGGCGGCTTTGGCGGGATTGACGGAATTGGCGGTTTTGTCGCGCACAAAAAAAACCGCCTCACTCACTGAGATGTTCTTTGATAGCTTATGAAATCGTTGGCGGTGAGCGGTGACTTCAGCCCATAGTTACAGAAATATCACCACAACCATCAATGTCACTACCAGCGCTGTTATAAAAAAGGCAATGGCTCCAAAGGTTTCCAACAGCCCCATAGTATACATAACGGCTACGATAGCCCCAAAAACAATCAGCGATTGGGTTGTCAGCTTTAATGTGCTTTTTTTGTATTGCCCATTGCGGATATGTTTAAATGATGCTTGATATAAAAATAATATGGGTGCATCAATTCCTACTGATTAATAAATACGGGTGTTTTTGGCTGATGAATAATGGCTTTCGCAAGGCTCTTGTGAGCCAGTTTTTCAAAAAAGCTCCTTCCGCCAATCAAGGTTAGGACCGTCAATGTGGCTCCAAGCCTGTCAATAGTTTCATTGACAATATCAACACTTTCTTTACCGTGAACTAACTGGGTTGCCAGCCCGCTAAAGCCGGTTGTACCTTCCAGCTCAGCCTTCCATCGATCTAATTTCTCTTGGCCTACATCTGTTGGCGGCCCATTTTCTTCATGTATATGTACGAGTGTACATTGCTTAATAAGACGACCGAATAGGGAATTCAGACTTTTCCATGTATCCTTATCCCCGTCTTGGTAATCGGTAAAAAAAACAATATTTCCCAAACCGTTAAAAAGTGTATTGGACGGTATAATTAGTAAGGGTGCGATAGCTGCTTTGGCTAAATCATAGGTATTGCTCCCAAGCATCCCCATTTTCAATCCCGATGCACCGTGTGTACCCATCACGATGAGTTCGGTATGATCGGCCATTGTAAAATCACTTATCGCCTCAACCAAACCGGCTTTAACTTCGCCTGAAGAAATATCCGGCTTTTCGGCAAGCGGCCCCAGCGACTGTAAAAAACTCTCCATACCTTTTTGGGCTCCTAGCGTGGCTCGTTTCTCATCGGTTTGGTTTGCTAGATCGCTTTGGAAGGCCGAACGAAAGGACATATATGCATGGAGGATATGAACATTGTACCCTGTTTTTTCTGCCAGTTTAATTGCGTATTGCGTTGCTGTTAATGCATTATTCGAAAAATCCGTAGGTACTACTATTGTTTTCTTCATTTGATGATATGTTTGTAATGTGATAAGTTTTGCACATAATGATCGTTGAGGAAATCTTCGATCTGTTTTTTGACCGTATGTCTATTGCTATCGATCCAAATCATATGCCCCCAGGGATTTTCAATTAACCTTAGGTTTGCACTTGGAATATGGTCGTTTGCATGAATGGCGTGCTTTATCGGAACATTGCGGTCAAACTTACTGTGAAGAATGAGTGTCGGGCAAGAAACCCTGCTTATTAACCCATCATTAGAGACCTGTTTGATGTCGTTCAGGAAGCCATGCCCTGAGCAATAATGTAGCATGGCGTCCCTCAGCCTGACCGATTCTCTATAAGTGATCTCGTGTCTTTTCACGGTGGAGAACTGGCTAAAAAATAACTTAGCCAGTGCCTTAGGCGCGTCTCTTGCAATAACATATACCAACGCCCAAACGAGCCATTGAAGGTAGGGGTGAAATAAAACCTCGGCTACCCGATAAGTTTTATCATTTTTCTCGAGCCACTTCGTGCTGACTGCCGATGCGAGAATCATCTTTTTTACCCGATCTTTATACAGTGCTGCAAAAGTGATTGCTGAAGGGCCGCCCGCTGAGGTCCCGTAAACGATGGTTTGTTGAATGCCCAATTGATCTAAAAACCTAGCGAAGAGATGCGCTGTCGCTTCTGGAGATTCGTTATTTTTAAGCGATGTTTTGCCATAACCTGGTCGGGACGGGGTGATGAGCCGATACGTCAACGGGTCGAATCCTAAATGCGGTAGCCTATCTAAGCAATTGGAATGCCCCCCGTGAAAAAAAAGAACAGGCTCGCCCGTTCCGTAATCCGTATATTCTACCATACCCATCGGAGTCTGGATGAATTTCACCTTAAGGTCCGTAAGCTGACGACGTCTTAAGTTCATCATGTTGAGCGTGCATTATTTTCCTCAATGGGTAATGGCTTTGCCTGTTTCCTGGCAATCATTGCAAGCGTAAACGCACCGATCAGTCCGGATAATAACGATGCTACCAATACGGAGAATTTGGCTTCTGCCATCAACAGTTCTTGCCCGGCAAATGAAAGTAACGCGATGAAAATGGACATGGTGAAGCCGATACCTGCCAACAATCCCACACCTACGATATGCATCCAGGAGGCTTTGTCGGGCAAGGTACACACGCGCAGTTTGACGGCTATCCAGGAGATGAGTGTAATGCCCATGGGCTTGCCGATGAGTAACCCAAGTATGATACCCAACCCAAGCGGGGTGAACAGCCCATGGAACATCTCCTGCTGGAACCGGATATTGGTGTTGGCTAGGGCAAATACGGGCATGATGAGGAAGTTGACGGGTTTCACCAATATATGCTCCAATTTTTCAAGCGGTGACTCCTTGGCATCAGGTGTGGTTGGCAAGGTCATAGCTACCAACACGCCGGCGATAGTTGCATGTATACCCGAGTGATGGATGAAGTACCAGATAAAAACGCCGGGTACCAGATACATGTAGAGGCTCTTGACTCCAAAACGATTGAAACCCAGTAGCACAATGAAAAGCCCTCCGGCATAGAGCAAATAATTGAAGTGCAAATCGGATGTGTAAAAAACCGCAATGACCAATATCGCCACGAGATCGTCAACTATGGCCAATGCGGCCAGGAAAATTTTGAGGGACACCGGAACTTTTTTACCCAGCATGGTGATGATAGCGATGGCGAAAGCAATATCGGTAGCCATCGGGATACCCCACCCCGCGGCTGTTGTTGTTCCTGAATTAAATAGGGCATATATCGAAGCTGGCACAAGCACTCCGCCAACCGCGGCGAATATGGGGAGTGCTGCTTTCTTTGGCGAGGATAATTCGCCTTCTACCAATTCGCGCTTGATTTCTAATCCTACCATGAGAAAGAAAATGGCCATTAGCCCATCGTTGATCCACAGCAGCACGGAATACCGAAGGTGTAGTTGCTCCGTGTGGATGCCGAGTTCGGTGGCCAGGAGTCGCTCGAAATGGACGCCGAGCGGCGAATTGGCGATAAGCAGGGAAACCACTACACAAAATAATAGGATAACGCCCCCCGCTGATCCGGATTTAAGAAACTCACGAAAAGGCGCTAGATTTATCAGTTTATTCATACCGATAAAAATACCAAATCGCGTAACTAAAATCAGAATCCCACGAACTTCTTTATAAAATCTTTATACCTGAGTTTCTAACTTTGCAGTAAAATTACTCCGAACTTGGTAGCGGTGAAACTTCGTTCCTTTTGGCAATTTTTAATCGGAACAGCATCGATTGCTTTTCTGGCCCTGGGTTGTTACGCTTTGGGAGATGCCGTGGACCAATGGGCAGTAGCGCTGATTCTGCTGGCCGCGGTGTCGGTGCTAGCCGTATTGTTCGATATCATACCTGTGCTGGCTGCCGCATTGCTTAGTGCACTGCTGCTCAATATTTTTTTCATTGATCCGGTCCCGAATTATAAAATTTACGACACGGAAAGTGTGCTTTTATTTTTCGTCTACCTTTTCATTGCGCTGGTTAATGCCGTGCTTACAAACCGACTGCGAAAACAGGAAAAAAAGATACGTGACCGGGAAGAAAAGGCAAAAACGATTAAACTGTATAACACGCTGCTCAATTCATTGTCGCACGAACTGAAAACACCGATTGCCACGATTATCGGTGGCATAGACACCCTGAAGGAAATTGATGCGGAAATTCTTCCAGAACAGCGGATGGAGCTACTTGCCGAAATAGAAACGGCAGGTAACCGTCTTAATAGGCAGGTAGAGAACTTAATGAATATGAGCAGGCTGGAAACAGGCACATTGAAACTCAAACGGGATTGGTGCGACGTTAACGAACTGATTTTTTTGGTCATTCAGAAGCTCCCCGTTGAAGATACAAGCCGTATCCGCTTTGAACCCGATGATACCTTGCCATTGGTTAAGTTAGATGGCGGCTTGATAGAAACAGCGGTGTATGCATTGGTGCATAATGCCACCCGGTACACCCCGAAGCAGATGCCAATTGAAATAGCAACTTCTTATGAAGGAAACATGTTGTTGATCGATGTGTCGGATAGCGGGAAAGGTATACCCGAATCGGAGAAGCAGCACTTGTTCGAGAAATTTTATCGACTTCCCAACTCAGGGACAGGCGGCTCCGGACTGGGCCTTTCCATCGCTAAGGGCTTTGTAGAAGCTCATGGTGGGACGGTTAACGTCGCCAACCGGCCTCAAGGCGGTGCGTTGTTCTGTATCACGTTACCAGCAGAAGTTCCCAAATTGTAAGCGTAAGCACATGAACAAGCCCACGGTATTGATTATTGACGATGAACCCCAGATACGGAAGCTTTTAGAAATCAATCTTTCGAGCAAGGGATATGCCGTCAGACAAGCCGAATCGGGGAAAGAGGGTTTACTGTTAGCTTCCAGTCACTTTCCGGATGCGATTCTACTGGATTTGGGCTTGCCAGACCTCGATGGCCATGAAGTGCTTAGGCGACTCCGTGAGTGGTATAATCGGGCTATTGTGATACTATCGGTACAGAATGGCGAAGCCGATATCATCAACGCGCTAGAAAATGGTGCGAACGACTACCTGACCAAGCCGTTCCGTGTAGGGGAATTGCTGGCCAGGTTGAAATCCGCCATTCGTCACAGTGATTCAAGCATCGTTGTCCAAACGGTCGAGACGGGGAACCTGGAAATCGATCTCATGGCAAGGGTTGTCAGGCGGGCAGGTGAAATCCAAAAACTTACGTCAACTGAATACAGCTTGTTAGCGTTGCTTGCCCGTAACGAAGGACGGGTGCTTACCCATCAATTCCTGCTGAAAGAGGTGTGGGGTATCAGCTTCCAATCGGAAACCCAATATTTGCGGGTATTCATTGCCCAGATCAGGAAAAAGATTGAAGATGACCCAAACCGTCCAACCCATATCATTACCGAGAGCGGCGTGGGTTACCGGTTTCAATAGAAGAAGTAAAGATTGTACAAATAATGAAACAGCATTTCCATGCCCATCCGCTTACAGCTGCTGGCCTGCTCGTGGCACTGGGCATTATCTACGGCGATATCGGCACTTCTCCACTTTACGTTTTCAAAGCGATTATCGGACAGGAAGCCATCAGCCCGGACCTGGTATATGGTGGATTATCCTGTATCTTTTGGACATTGACACTGCAAACGACCGTCAAATACGTCATTATCACCCTACGAGCCGACAATAAGGGCGAGGGTGGTATTCTCTCCCTGTTTTCATTAGTAAGAAAACGGGGTCGCTGGGTGGTATTTCCGGCTATGCTTGGCGGCGCTGCCCTGTTGGCAGATGGAATGATCACACCTGCCATTACCATTTCCTCAGCCGTTGAAGGACTGGATATCTTTTTCCCGAGTCTGCAGACCGTGCCGATTGTGCTGGTTATCGTCGTTGTACTTTTTTCCGTTCAACGCTTCGGTACCGCCATTGTAGGCAGGCTGTTCGGCCCTGTGATGTTTCTTTGGTTCTCGATGCTGGCCGTACTTGGGCTCATCCATCTCTTGGGTGATGTGGCTGTCTTAAAAGCCGTAAGTCCGCATTACGCCATTCAGACCGTTATTTCTCATCCCGATGCACTCTTAATCATCGGTGCCGTTTTCCTTTGTACTACAGGTGCCGAAGCACTGTATTCGGATCTGGGCCATTGTGGCCTCAAAAACATCCGGATTTCATGGATATTCGTGAAGCTATGTTTGCTATTGAATTATTTTGGACAGGGGGCATGGCTGTTGGGGCACGAAGGCACCACACTCGACGGCGGCAATCCGTTTTACAATGTGATGCCTGCATGGTTCTTGCCATATGGGATCTCAATCGCAACGATTGCGGCCATCATTGCCAGCCAAGCGATGGTTTCGGGCGCGTTCACGTTAGTATCCGAGGCCGTCCGCTTAAACTTATGGCCAAAGGTACGGATTGTCCATCCCAATATGCTGAAAGGACAGCTTTACGTGCCGTCTGTAAACTGGATTTTGTTAATCGGTTGTATACTGGTCATCTTGGTATTCCGCGAATCCGCTAGGATGGAGGCCGCGTATGGATTGGCCATTAATATCAGTTTTATTGTAACCACCACGCTGATGACCGTATTTTTGTTGCAGAAGCGTATTCCGAAAGTGCTTGCAGTGTGCTTTTTGATATTTTACCTCATCATAGAGGTTACTTTTTTCATTGGTAATGTCTCTAAATTCTCCCATGGAGGATGGCTTACGCTACTCATTACGGCAGTCATATTCACTGTGATGCTTTGCTGGTGGTGGGCCCGTAAGATCAAGAACCGGCATACCCGGTTCGTCGCAATCGAGAAATACCTGCCCATCATCTCAGAAATCGGCACGGATAAATCCATTCCATTGTATGCCTCTCAGCTGGTTTACCTTACCAGTGCAAACTTCGATTCTGAGATTGAGGAGAGTATTATTTATTCAATCATTAGGAAAAAACCTAAACGGGCTGACGTTTATTGGTTGGTGCACGTGGATGTCACAGACTCGCCTTACACCGGTAAATATGAGGTTACGCACCTGGTTCAGGGTAAGATAATTCGGATCGATTTCCGCTTGGGTTTCCGTGACGAGCAGCGCATCAGCGTACTTTTCCGTGAAGTTGTCCAGAACCTCGTTGCAAATGGCGAGGTAAACATCAAAAGTAACTTCGAAACGTTGAGGCGGTATAAATTAGACGGTGATTTCCGGTTTGTCGTACTGGAGCGGGTGTTGTCTGGTTCTTCGGATTTCAGCTTTTCCGATCGGATAGTGCTGGATTTATACAGTGTATTACGGAGGTTCAGCCTTTCGGAGGAAAAAGGATTCGGTTTGGATTCCAGCTTCGTAACAGTGGAAAGGGTTCCGTTGACGGTTCCTGCTCAACCCCAACCGGGGAGGCTAAAGCGAGTTGATTGAGCAACGACCAAAATTAACCTTGCTAAGTGTTTAATAGGCTCTATACAAACGCAGCGAGAAGGGGGGCGTTTAGAAAAAATTGGTTCTTAATAAAACATGTATGGAAAACTAAAAGTGCTTAGCGATGTTTGTTAAGCCGAGCAATGCAGCTATGAAACCTTCATGATTTATTCAACTGCATAGGGGAGTGAATAAATATGATAGCTTCGCCGCAAAAAAACGCCAAATTATACAAAGATGAAAATCAGCGATATCATCCGGAAGTTTAACATCAAGTCTGAACAGGAACCGCACGACATCATTCACGAAACCGTGGAAAAAGGGATTTACTTTAAAGGTACAAACCTCTGGATATTAATTTTTGCCATCCTGATTGCGTGCGTTGGCCTCAATGTCAATTCAACGGCAGTTATCATCGGTGCCATGTTGATTTCCCCACTGATGGGACCTATACTCGGAATGGGATATAGTTTGGCGACCTACGATTTTGCCCTGCTGCGTAGATCGCTGACCAATTTCGGGTTCGCTGTTCTTGCGGGATTATCGGCTTCTACCTTGTACTTTTTGATAACGCCGATATCTGAAGCGCATTCCGAATTGCTGGCCCGGACCAGTCCAAACATCTATGACGTTATCATTGCATTGGTGGGCGGTTTGGCAGGTATCGTGGCGATATCCAGCAAACAAAAGGGAAATGTTATTCCCGGCGTGGCCATCGCAACGGCATTGATGCCGCCACTGTGCACCGCCGGCTATGGGTTGGCAAACGGAGCGTGGACTTACTTCTTCGGTGCTATTTACTTGTTTACCATCAATACGGTGTTCATCGGCGTAGCAACGTTGATTACTGCACGTTTCCTGAAATTCCCAATTTGGCACCCCGCGGAAGAGGGATTACGGAAATCGGCGAACCGCTGGGTGAGTTTCATCGTGACCGTAACCGTGGTACCTAGTATATATTTTGGTTTCGTACTGGTACAGCAAGAGCAGTTTGTCCAAGAGGCGAATGCGTTCATTCGCAATGACACATACATTGAGGGGGATTACTTGCTGCGATCAGAGGTGGATCCATCCAAGAAAACAATTCGCTTGGTTTACGGAGGAAGGCTGATTCCTGAATCGGTAAAAGAAGAAGTAGCTGCTAAAACGCGGTATTATCGGCTTGCCGATGCCTCGGTAACCATCCAACAAGGTTTTTCAATAGATGAGTCGGACGATAAGATTGTGCTGATGGATCGGCAGCAGGCTGAAATAAACAGACTCCGTCAGGACTTGGAAAAAAGCCTGCATATACAGGATAGTTTACGGGCACAACGGGAACTTGGCCAGCAATTGCTCAGGGAATTAAAGCCTTTGTTTCCCGAAGTTGTTGCTTGCGGAACGGCGGAACAGGTTATATTCGGCGATTCGTCACACACCGCGAGCTATCCAAGCCTTTTCGTCGGCACCGATGACCTCGAGAAAACAAGCGAGCAACGCAAACGGATTGAAGACTGGTTTAGGTCTAGGCTAGCCGTAGATTCGGTGAAAGTATATATCGAACCTACACGCTAGGGGAGATTTCCTCTTACTATTCTTCTGTCCCTGCCTTTTCCCAAAAATATGCGCGTTTTATACCATGGTGAGCCGGATTGAAATTGGGGTCTTTTCCCTCCCGTCTTTGCTTTCGGTAATCTTTAAGCGCGCGCAAAGCAGGTTTGCGTAGAAGAAGAATCGCTATTAGGTTTAACCATGCCATCATACCGACCCCAATATCGCCCAATTTCCAGGCGACCTCAGCTGTTCGGATGGTGCCATAAAATGTCGCTGCCAAAATCATTATACGTAGTGCCCAAACAGCCCATTTGTGGCGACCTTTTCGATCGATATAACTCAAGTTAGTTTCGGCCATATAGTAGTAAGCCAAAATGGTTGTAAATGCAAAGAAAAGCAAGGCAATGGCTACGGCTGGCGCGCCGAGAAGCGGGAAATGGTGCGCAATAGCCTGTTGGGTGTAAGCAGGGCCAATCTCGGTGTCGGGCAAATGCTGCACAACATAGTCCCCATTCGGGTGATAAACGTTAAAGCTTCCCGTGAACAAAATCATCAATGCAGTCGCTGTACACACAAACAGTGTGTCGACGTAGACGGAGAATGCTTGTACCAAACCTTGCTTCGCCGGATGGCTCACTTCAGCGGCGGCGGCGGCGTGCGGTGCGGTTCCTTGTCCGGCCTCGTTTGAATAGATACCACGCTTTACCCCCCACGCGATAGCCATGCCGATCATCCCACTAAAAGCAGGCTCAAAATCAAACGCAGAGCGGATAATAAGGCCGAAGACGGCAGGAATCTCCTTTATATTCAGTCCGATAATGACAATTGCCAAAAGGATGTACCCTCCGGCCATAAAAGGGACAACTACCTGGGCCACCTTTGCTATGCGCTTAATGCCACCGATGATGATAAGCCCCAGTAGGACAACCAGACCAATGCCCGTATAATGTACCGGTATTGAAAAGGCATTATCGCTGCTTAAGGCAATGCTATTGCTTTGCACACCCGGGAGGAATAGAGCCGTGCTCAGAATCGTTGCAATTGCGAAAACAATACCATACCACTTCACCCCCAATCCTTTTTCGATATAAAATGCCGGTCCGCCACGGTATTGTCCGTCTTTGACCTCCTTGTAAATTTGGCCGAGCGTAGCTTCCACAAAGGCAGAAGCACTACCTAAGAATGCGATGAGCCACATCCAAAAAACAGCTCCTGGACCACCCATCGCAATGGCGGTAGCTACACCGGCAATATTGCCGGTACCAATGCGACCAGAAAGTGCAAGGGCAAATGCTTGAAACGAAGATACGCCCTTCTTCGATGCCGAACCTCCTACCAGAAGTTTGACCATACTTTTTAGGTTCGTCAACTGCAAAAAACGGGTGGCAATCGAAAAGTAGATGCCTGCTGCTAAACATAAAAAGACCAGGGCATCGCTCCAGATGATTTCGTATAACGTTTCTATCGTTTCCTCCATTCGTCAGCAGTTTATCATTCGTTGGGACGGATGGTCGCTAATATACAAATTCTTACAGGTGGGGGCGCCAATGTGGATTGATAAGATAACAGTAACCCTTAGCGGTCACTATCCATTGCGAGCATGTGCAATCTCGTTTCGCACCTCATCAAACTCACGTTTAATATCGTCAGACACTGGCTTGGTTAGCAGCGAAACCACAATTACGGTGAGAAAACTGAGTAGGAAGCCAGGAATGATCTCATATACATCTTTGTAGCCATGAGGCAGGAACACCCAAAGCAATACCGTGGCACCACCTACTACCATACCAGATAAAGCACCGGCCGCCGTGATACGCTTCCACAACAACGATAAAATAATCAATGGGCCAAAGGCGGCGCCAAAGCCTGCCCAAGCATTTCCGACTAGGCCGAGAATGCTTTCTTTTGGATTCAGTGCGAGGATAAAAGCGACTACCGCTACGACAAGAACTGACACACGGCTCATGATGAGCATGTTCTTGGCCGTTGCATGCTTGTTGAAGAATGTTTTGTAGATGTCTTCCGTCATTGAACTCGAAGTGACAAGTAGTTGGGATGATATCGTACTCATTACCGCAGCCAAGATAGCTGAAAGTAGGAATCCGCCGATGAGTGGATGAAAAAGCGCTTTGGATAGGTAGATAAATATCGTTTCGGCGAGTTCACGGGATTCATCGAACTCCGCCATGGTTTCGGTATCGAATTGCTGAAGATAGGCGATTCCAAAGAATCCGAGAAACAACGCACCCAATACGGTACCGATCATCCACGTCATTCCAATATGCCGTGCTCTTTTGATATCGCGAACGCTGTCGATCGCCATAAACCGAACCAAAATATGGGGCTGCCCGAAGTAGCCAAGGCCCCATGCCAGTAGGGAAATAACGGATATCGTAGTCGTTCCTCGCCACAAATCCATGTAGTTGACATTTTTTGCACGAATCGTTTCCATGGCGTCACCCACTCCGCCTACCTGGAAGATGACAACGGTAGGTATCAAGAGCAAAGCAACGACCATGATGCTGCCTTGTACAGCATCCGTTAAACTAACGGCCATAAAGCCGCCAATAAATGTGTAGAAGACCACGACCAACGAAGTAACCCATAGGCCGATGTTGTAGTCCATGCCGAAAGCTGATTCAAATAATCGTCCACCCGATACCATACCGGCGGACGTATATAACGTGAAAAAAACCAGTATGAAAACGGAAGACACCAACTTCAGCAGCTGTGATTTATCGTGAAACCGGTTTTCGAAAAAGACGGGCAGCGTTATGGCATTTTTGGCTACCTCGGTGTATACGCGTAGACGGGGAGCCACAATGAGGTAGTTGAGGAACGCACCAATCGTCAGCCCAATAGCGAGCCATGAACCAGCCAGCCCCATCATGTATATGGCGCCCGGCAGTCCCATCAATAACCACCCACTCATGTCAGATGCGCCGGCGGATAGGGCGGTTACAAACGGTCCCATTTTACGGCCGCCGATTAAAAACTCTTCCGAATTGCTGGTTGATTTCCGGTATCCGTATATACCGATTAGAATCATGAGCACTACATATAGACCGATGGCAATTAATTCATAAGTGTTCATAGGCTTTTTGTCTTAAATTTTATATGCTTATAGTTTTAAAAGTCTTATCTGCTCTGCCTTGCAGGCTATGAACCTTAAAAAAGGGAAAGCGGTCTAAGAAATCCGATACGCTTACTGCCAGAAAAAAGCAGGCAGCGCTTGGGTTGATCACATCAGTATACTACGGTGGCGATACGCCTAACCGAATCCAAGTCTGATACGATGTTGTTGTAAAGGTAGAAAAAATTCAGTGAGCTATATAATGGGGCGTAGTGTTTCGGCTATGTATAGATTAAAATAATTAAGATGTTAAAATATATATACAAGTCTTCCTCTTCCAGAGGGGTAAGCGCTACGGCTGGCAATTGCTTTTAACTGTAGCGCATTTATGATAGCGGCTGTAGATGCGGTATTGTTGAAATAGATAAAGACTTCCTTAAAACCAACTTGGTTTACCTGATGATAAAGGGTTTCAACTTCCTCTTCGGTATATGCTGAGTGAAATAGCTGCGGGTTGCCATGCATCCGTATATAACCAATGGATGTGGTCTGTTGGATTGCGGTGGGTAGGTAAGGGTAATTCACATTGCAGAAAGTAACATTATTTTCGCTCAGCTTTGTTATAACATCGTCGCACCACCAGCTTTCATGCCTGAATTCCACTACATTTTTGAAGTTAGGGTCCATTGCGTGGACAACCGATGTCAACCGATCGTCATTAAAACTGAAACTTGGCGGCAGCTGCCAGAGAATGCAAGCTAATTTATCCTTGAAGCCTTCTTTGCTTATCAAGTAAAATTCTTCTATTTCTCGTTTACACCCTTCCAGTCTTTTAATGTGTGTAATTATTTTAGGAACCTTAACGCTAAAACGAAAATCGTCCGGAACACTGCCTGACCACGACAACAAATTTTGCACGGTCGGGAATCGGTAAAATGTCCCATTGAACTCATAAGTGTTGAAATGTTTGGAATAGTAATCAAACCACTTTTTTTTGGGGAGTTCATTGGGATAAAACAGGTTCTTCCAAGAAGACGTGGCATAACTTGAGCATCCGATATATAATTTGTCGCGTTTCATACATATAAGTCTTGGCAATTTGTACAAAAGAAACTCCGTCGTTTTTTGTTTCCCGTATATTTTTTATGAAGCGGCAGGTTACATCGGAAGCACGTCTTTTTTGTATGCGCTAGCCAATGTTTTTTAAGTACACCGGCTTTCTTATACGCTAAAAATTCAAAACTGTACTGTCTCGATTGCTCAATAATCGCTTCAAGCTCACTGTGGGGTATTTTACCGACAACACTTTCTGGATGCACATGGACACGATATAATACCTCATTCTTAATGATGTTCCCAACGCCCGAGAAAATATGCTGTTCAAGGAGCGCATCGCAGATCAGCGTGCCCGACACGTCACGAAGCTTATCCAGCGCCGCGCTTCCACTCCACGCTGCATTCATCACATCGGCTGACCAGTCATAATGCGAGTCGATGTCACCCGCTAGTATTTTTACAGAAGCGGTATAGAAATTGAGTATTCCATTTGAAAAAACTAGCCCGAGTCGTAAAGGGGTGGTTTTTGTTTCATTTATCCGGTACGTACCAAAAAGCAGGAAATGGATTCGGAAAGTAAATCCTTCAAAGCACAGCAGTAAATGTTTACCCCAAGTCCTTACGTCCAAAAGCTTTTCATTCTCTGCGCGGTTAATATCTATTTTTGAATTACCCGCAACGGCGAGAATCCGTTCTCCTATAAAGGGCGAAATCTGCTCCTTAGCGATGATTATACTTGGTCCTTCTGGCATAATTAAAAATCAGGAAGCTTGTTACAACTCAAGTAATAACTGACTAGCAACGGTTTAGTTTTTAACAAAATAGAATCTTAGGACCGCATCTTATTGCCTCCCCGTCATTGGGTTTTTGCGGTGAGTAAAATCAAAAAACGACGAGTGCAACTGTTACTGTCCAAAAATGGGTGAATAGTCTCGAATTGATAATGAATTAATGCAATTTTTAATAAATCAGGAAAAAGTACTTTTTTCATTATGGGCGAATTTTTCCAGGCTATTCGTTATTCTGGAGCAGAAGTATAGACAGGAAAGATAAAGGCATCGTCGTTGATACTTGCGCGACCAATCCAATTTTGATTGCTTTTTATTGGCACAAAAAAGGAGACAACCTGTATTTGGTGTCTCCTTAAGTAGCCCGTAGGGGAATCGAACCCCTGTTTCAAGAATGAAAATCTTGCGTCCTAACCCCTAGACGAACGGGCCTTTTTTTCAATTTCGAAAAACGCGTTCTTGTTTTTCGGTCTGCAAAGATAGAAGTATTTCGATTCGTTCCAAAGAAAAATAATAAAATTTAGTCTTTAGTTGCCTGCCTCTTTACCGAGCGCGAATGAATACCTCTTCTCTCATCATTTCCTGCCGATTTGCACCAGTGGTTTTATGTTCGCGGATCGTCGTGTCTACCCCTGAAAAGCCGTTGGTCAGCAGCAACTCCTGTGCGGCCTCAGGCGTATAGAGCGTGAACCCATAAGCCGTAAATGGAAGTTGCTCCATAAAGGCACGGCTGGCGATCGCCAAGCAAAATGTACCGCCCGGCTTCAGCATACGTCGGACCTCAGCGAGCTGTATGTCAGGATTTTCCCAAAAGTAAAGCGTGTTGACGGTAAGTATGTTATCAAATGACTGATTCGGGAATGGGAACGTCAGCCCGTCTGTCCATTCAAAACGCACGCGGCCGGTGCTGATGTGATGTTTGTTGATTTCCCGGGCTTCTTTAACCATCGTTTCAGACCTATCTACGCCGGTGTACCAAATACCGTGGCCTTTGGATAGTACATACGCTGCGAAGCTCCCATTTCCAGGGCCGATTTCCAGCACCTGCGCGCCCGGTTGGTAGGCCATGAGATCGATGGCATGGCGTGTCATATCGCCGTTGCTCACGTTCATGTGTGCTGCGGTTTCGATGCCAGCTTCGCCTTCCGGTTTAGCGAGTTGTGCTGCCACGGCCTTGAAATCGATGGGTTTGTCCATGATGTTTATCGTTTGTCTACACTGTATCTGCCGGGGCCCACGAAAGCAAGGCCGATGAAGACCACACCGATTTCGATGGCATGTGATGCGCCCTTGAGCCCATCGCCCCGGTCCAGATGGGAGAGGGTCGCAACAAGCATGGTAAAGGCAAGAGCGATAGCCATGGGCCGGAAAAACAAGCCGAGTAGAAGGCAGACGCCCCCCACGGTCTCAGCCAGGGCCGCCAGCAATCCCCAAAATACGGGCAGAAAGGTGATGCCCAAGTTACCCATCGCGCTGCCCACGCCTTCCCATCGATCGGGGCCACCCAATAATTTGGGATAACCGTGCATCACAAACATGATGCCCAGACCAAGACGTATAAGTAGCAATCCGGTGTTTTTAAATTTGCTCAACGATGATAGTGCCGCCATTTTTTGATTGGTGATATTTATGCAACCTGTGTTAATTCCGCGCAAATTGATTTATCTTTGCCATGTTTGCAAGCAATGGAGTTACATTTTTCTGTAAAATTGCATTACTTTCCCACTAAATAACTGATATACATTGAGTAATACAGATTTACCTTTTAAACGTTATACAATTACTTCGGCATTGCCTTATGCCAATGGTCCGCTGCACATCGGCCACTTGGCAGGTGCCTATATCCCGGCCGATATTTACGTGCGCTTTCTGCGCCTGAATGAACGGGATGTGGTCTACGTGTGTGGCTCGGACGAGCATGGTGCTGCCATTACCATCAAGGCGAAAAAGGAAGGGACAACACCGCAGGCGATTATCGACCAATACCATGCCCAAATCAAAGCCAGCTTCGAACAATTCGGAATCTCGTTTGATATTTACCACCGGACGTCTGAGCGGATACATCATGAGCTTTCGCAGGAGTTTTTCCTCAATTTGTACGAGAAAGGTGAGTTTACCGAACAGGTAACCGAGCAGTATTACGACGAGGAGTACCACCAGTTTTTGGCCGATAGGTACATTACGGGTACCTGCCCCAATTGTAAGAGCGAGGGCGCCTATGGTGACCAGTGTGAGAAATGCGGCACATCACTCAATCCGACGGATCTGATTAATCCCATTTCGACGCTAAGTGGGAAGCCGCCGGTGCTCCGTGAAACTAAACATTGGTATCTACCGCTAGACAAATACCAGCCCTGGCTGGAAAAGTGGTTGCTCGAAGGCAAAAAGGATGTGCTGAAACCGAACGTTTATGGGCAATGCCGCTCATGGCTAAAGTCAGGCCTGCAACCGCGGTCAATGACACGTGATCTGGACTGGGGTGTGGATGTACCGCTTGATGATGCAGCGGGCAAGAAACTGTATGTATGGCTCGATGCGCCTATCGGCTATATCTCGGCGACGAAGCAATGGGCATTGGATACGGGCAACGATTGGGAAAAATACTGGAAAAAGCAGGCCGATTCGGCCGATGATGCCTGTCTGATCCATTTCATTGGGAAGGATAACATCGTGTTCCACTGCATCACGTTCCCGAGTATCCTGCACGCGCATGGCGAATATATCCTACCGGAGAACGTGCCAGCCAATGAATTCCTCAACCTGGAGGGCGACAAACTGTCGACCTCACGCAACCACGCCGTGTGGCTGCATGAGTACCTGGAGGAGTTTCCGGGAAAAGAAGACGAACTGCGTTACGTGCTTACGTCCATCCTGCCAGAGACATCAGATAGCGAATTCACCTGGCGCGATTTCCAAGCGCGGATTAATAATGAATTGGTGGCCATTTTTGGCAATTTCATCAATCGCGTGTTGGTGCTTTCGCATAAGTATTTCGATGGCAAGGTGATGCCGGCAACCGGCCCGACCGATACTGATCGCTTTATTTTCTCGGAACTGGAACGCTATCCGAAACATATCGCTACATCGATCGCCCACTTCCGCTTCCGCGAGGCGTTGGCACAATTCATGAACGTTGCTCGCCTAGGTAACAAGTATTTGGCCGATGCCGAGCCATGGAAGGTGATTAAAACTGATGAGGAGCGCGTAAAGACGGTATTGAACGTCGGGTTGCAAATAGCAGCGAATTTGGCTGTGCTTGCACAGCCCTTCCTGCCCAATACCGCACGGCGAATGGCCGAAATGCTGCGCTTGGAGAACGTCGGATGGAAGAATGCGGGAAGCAGCACGTTGCTGCCGGCCGGGCATCAATTAGGGCAGCCACAGTTGCTCTTCGAGAAAATCACCGACGAGCAGGTTAATGCACAGCTTGCCAAGCTATCCCAGGCAAAGGTAGACAATGGAACACCTGCCACGGCCTTGGCCGAAGCAAAAGAGCCCATAGAATTCACCGATTTTGTAAAAATGGATATCCGTACCGGCGAAATCCTCGCTGCCGAGAAAGTGGCTAAGACCAAAAAGTTGCTGAAGCTGACGATTGATACTGGTATTGACCAGCGCACGGTGGTGTCTGGTATTGCCGAGTTTTTCGCGCCTGAAGAAATTATAGGCAAGCAGGTGGCCATTCTGGTGAACCTGGAGCCACGTGAAATCAAAGGGATCGTATCACAGGGCATGATTCTGATGGCAGAGGATGCGGATGGCCGGCTCGACTTCGTATCACCGCAGACGGCCATGCGGCCGGGTAGCGTGATTCGGTAGGAGTAGGGCAATGGCTTCTTTGGCGGCCTTTACATCGTGCACCCGCAGGATGTGTACCCCCTTCATGAGCAGTACCGTATTGAGTACCGTCGTGCCGTTGAGTGCGTCGTCGGGCTTAATGCCCAATTTTTTGTAGATCATGGATTTACGGGAGATGGCGCCAAGTATTGGTAGTCCGTGCATATGCAATGTTTCCAACCGATTAAGCAGTTCGTAGTTCTGTTCCAGTGTTTTCGCAAATCCAAAGCCGGGGTCCAAGATAATGTCGCGTACGCCCAATTGACGTAAGGCAGCCACTTGCTTGCCGAAGAATAGGCTCACTTCACTGGTTATGTCGTCGTAATCAGTTAACCGTTGCATGGTGTCGGGAGTACCCCGCATGTGCATCAGGATATAAGGTGCCTGCAGCTCGGCAACGGTCGCGAACATCTCGTCATCGAGGGTCCCGCCAGAAATGTCATTTATGATTTGCGCGCCTGCCGCGATGCTTGAACGCGCCACCCCTGCACGGAACGTGTCGACGGAGATGACCGCTTCGGGGAATCGATGGATAATGGCTTCAATGGCCGGTAATAGACGCCCGGATTCTTCAGCTGCGCTCACATTGGCCGCACCGGGCCGCGAAGAGTAAGCCCCGATGTCGATGATATCGGCACCGGCGGCAAGCAGCTGTTCGGCTTGCGCCAACGCAGCCGGCACTGTATAGTGGCGCCCACCATCGTAAAAAGAATCGGGCGTGATATTCAATATACCCATCACCTTCGGTGTGGAAAGATCGATCAATTTGCCGCCTGCATTCATCCTATCGCACTACCACTACACCGTCGGCAAGGATGTTGATGTCTACCTTGGGCACTGTTATTTTGGCGATTTCTTCGGCGTCTTTACCTGCGTCTTCGGCAAAGTGCTGCTGTTGGGCTACCGAAATCTCCCGTACGTTGGCCTGACCTTCGAGCACGACCGTTTTGCCCACGATATCCTGCGGCATAAAAAAACTGTAATCCTTAAACCGAACCAAAATGGGGTCGCCTTCGCCTTCGCGCGAGACACGGATGAAACAGCCTTTCTTTTTGCAGACTTCCACCACCTTGCCCGTTACCTTACCGGTATAAGAGGCATCGGTGCAGAGGTTAGCTTCCAGCTGCTGTACATTGATGGCGCCCGTGATTGTGATCGCCTTGCCGTACTGCACCCCCGGCTGGGCGGAGGGAATTTCGTTTTGGGCCTTCGATGCCATCATGGAACAGCACAGAGCAACAAGGGTGAATGCAATCTTGTTCATATCCTGTTGTTTTTATCGATATGCAAACTTAGCTAATTTCCGCGATTTACAGCGCTGCTTTCCGCAACAGCCTCAACGGCGTATGAACGAAAATCGGCCACCCGGCTCTAGCTTCATCACAATGGATGCCGCGCCGGGCCGCGTATCGTCCTGGCCGTAGTTTACTACATAATCTACGCCATCGATGATGGTTTGGTCGACCTCGCTGAAGGTGGCCGGTGCCGGTAGGCCACTTAAGTTGGCCGATGTGGATACGATGGGCTTCCGGAACCGCTGGAGTAACGCCGAGCAGAATGGGTGCTGCACGATACGGATGCCGATACTGCCGTCTTCCGCCAAGAGGTTGGGTGCTAAATTTTTGGCACTTGAATAGACGATGGTAAGCGGGCGTTCCGTATATTCAATGAGTTGATAGGCGACCTCGGGCACTTCCTGTACATAACTTTGGAGCTTATGGTCGCTATCGAGCAGAATAATCAGACTCTTGGTGTGGTCGCGCCCTTTGAGCCGGAATACCCGGTCTACCGCTTCTGGATTGGTCGCATCGCAGCCAATACCCCAAATGGTATCGGTCGGATATAGGATTAGCCCACCGTTCCGTAGGGTTTCGAGGGCCCGATTGATGTCTGTTTGTTTAACGTCGTCGCTATTCATGCTTGTTGAACCATGGGCAGTAACGTCTTCTACACCGCCACATGGTGTTCGCGCAGTGCGTCGTTGAGCGAAGTTTTCTTATCGGTCGATTCCTTACGTTTGCCGATAATGAGGGCACAGGGAACCTGGTAAGCGCCGGCGGAGAATGTTTTGGTGTAGGAACCGGGGATCACTACGGACCTTGCCGGCACAATCCCCTTGTATTCGATCGGTTCGGCACCACTGACGTCGATGATTTTGGTGGATGCCGTGAGTACCACATTGGCACCGAGGACAGCTTCTGCTTCGACGTGCACACCCTCTACCACGATAGCCCTCGACCCAACAAAGACATTGTCTTCGATAATAACCGGCGCAGCTTGGACGGGCTCTAACACGCCGCCAATACCCACACCCCCACTCAGGTGTACATGTTTGCCGATTTGCGCGCATGATCCTACCGTCGCCCAAGTATCTACCATGGTGCCTTCATCTACGTATGCCCCGATATTTACATATGAGGGCATCATGATGACACCTTTGGCCAAATAAGCGCCGTACCGTGCGATGCCATGCGGCACCACGCGCACACCCAACTCTTTATAATTGGTTTTCAGTTTCATTTTGTCGTGGAATACGAACGGGCCTGTGGCCACTTCTTCCATTTGCCGGATGGGGAAATAGAGGATAACTGCTTTTTTAATCCAGTCGTTTACATGCCAACGGGAACCGATGGGTTCGGCTACCCGCAGCTCGCCTCTATCCAACCGTTGGATGACGGCCTCAATCGCTTCCCGGTATTCCTTGTATTCCAAAAATTGCCGATTCTCCCAGGCGCCTTCAACCAGTCCTTTTAATTCTTTAATCATATCGAGCTGTGTATCGAAAGTTGTTCGCAAAGAAAGCAAATTCTTGCGACTTACTTTAGACGGTGTTGTAAAATCTTTTTTATCTAAACCACATTTTGGCTAAGTTTGCTGTAATGGCGGAAGTGGAAAAACTACGTGTAGACAAATACCTGTGGGCTATCCGTGTGTTCAAGACACGGAGCTTGGCAACGGAGGCATGCAAGGCCGGCCGCGTAAAACTCGATGGGAGGAGTGTAAAGCCTTCAGCAGTAGTGAAGATGGGTGACAGCTATCACATCCAGAAAGGGCTGGAAAAGAAAGTACTCCGGGTTACTGGCCTACTCGAAAAACGCGTCGATGCCAAGACCGCGGCTGCGTTCTACGAAGACATTACACCGGTGGAGGAGACCTATAGCTACAAATCGATGGGTCGGGCATCGGTGCCGACAAGAGACCGCGGTGCAGGTAGGCCCACCAAAAAAGACCGTCGGGAAATCGATAGCTTGCAAAACGACTGGTGGGACGAAGACTAAGGTTTACTGAATTTCTGCCCCTCGATATGCACCAATGCTGCGGCGATTGGGTAGGTGATGCTTGTCGCTGTATCACTGCTGGTGAAGCGGGTGGGCAATATTAAACCGCTGCCGATAGCTTTATAGTTGCCAATGGAATACCCATCGGTTCCATCGTTGGGCCACCACTGGTGTATCCGGCCCGTTTGTGAATCGATGTATAGTTGACCCGTTACGGCCGCCTCAAAGCTGGTGTGTTTGTTTTCGAGGCTGACTACCGTAAACCGTTGGGAGTCGACCAGTTTCTCGCCGGCTATGCGGTAGGAAACCTGGTCCCCTTCTAAAATAGTAGGTAGGAATAGAAGCTGGGCATCTTTGTTGAACTCTTCGGTGATTTCCGTAATGATATCGTCCGTAGTGCGCGGGTTTTCAAGTTTTACGTTATTAATGTAGACTGTACCCGTGCTCGTTTCAACATTGAACAGCACAGTAATGACTTCATCATCCGTAGTAACGCCGTCAAAACGGCAATTTCCCGTTTGTTTGTCCCAAAGGTATTTCCGCTCACCCTGCGCAAAGGAACGGTGTCCCCCCGCGCAGCTGAACATAAAATACCGGGCATTTTGCCAATTTTCCCGCCCTCCTACGGCTTCCCAGAGTTTATCCACCAGGTTGTCTTCCGTGGGCGACGGCGTAACCTGTCCGCTCACGGCAGTTACGCTACACCATAAGGCAATAAGTAGGTTTAGTTTGAATTTGACAGCACGTTGCATCATCTTTATCATTCTTGTTTTTCAGCGAGACATACGTGGCAGCTGAAAATGCGGAAGGCATTAATGACCGCAAATAAGATTACTTATATGACCGAAGGTAACAATTACCGGAGCCGTTTTGTTTTCGGATACGTATTGTAGGCCGGGCAGGTCTTCGGTGAGCAGGACTGCAATGAAAATGAAACGACCGTAAATAACGCGATGCCGATGATGAATATCCTTTTCATGATGATCAGTTGTTATTGCTGGTCACACGGGCACTTAACTGTGCCATCTGAATAGCAGTGATAGCAGCCTCTTCACCTTTGTTGCCGTGTTTCCCACCCGCCCTGTCCAGCGCTTGCTGCAGGGTGTCAGTTGTTAGAACGCCGAAGATAGCTGGTTTATTGTGCTTCAGCGCAACATGGGTGATGCCGTGGGCAACAGCGCTGCAGATAAAATCGAAATGCTTGGTTTCTCCTTGGATAACACAACCAAGGCATATCACCGCATCCAATTGCTGGTTGCGGAAAAGAATGTCTGCTCCACCAGTGAGCTCGTAACTACCCGGTACGTGGACAATTTGGATATTGTCATCAATTGCACCATGTTTTATCAAGGCCTCATACGCACCGTCCAACAGTGGGCCGGTCACCTCGGCATTCCATTGTGAAACAACAATGCCAAATCGGTACGGGGCAGCTGATGCGACTTCGATATGGGAGAAATCTGAGAGATTTTTATGGTGACTTGCCATAACCGATCAAACAAAAGGTTACAATTGCGCTTCTGCCCGCGCGATGTAACTTTCAATAGCGGTAGCCTCGTGGCTTTCCGGATAATCAGATTGGATGCGCTTATACGCAGCAACCGCATTTTTAAAATCGTTTTGCGCCTCATATACCAAGCCTAACTTTTTAAGCAATAGTGGAGAGGTAAATGCGTTCGCATTTTTTTCCGCGGCTTTTTGGTAGAATGAAGCAGCCTTTTTATAATCTTTCAACTCGGAGTAGGCATCGCCGAGCAGGCCGATAACCAGCGGATCGAGTATGACACTACCCGTATTGGTATATTTTTCCAACGCGTTAATCGCTTCTTGATAATTGCCTTGACGAAGGTAAAGACCACCTAGATAGGCATTGGCAATGTTTGCGGATTTGGTGTTTTCATATTCCGTTGCTATTTCCTTAAAACCGGGATATGAACCATCGCCATCAATGGCACGCTGCTGCAGGGAGTCGATAGTAGCGTACGTTTCTGCCTTGAAAAGCTGGTTAGCGGCTGTTTCCGCACGCGGGGCGAGGTAAAAGCGCTGGTAGCCTATATAAAGTAACACCAATACGACAATACCACCAATGATAAATACCAAGCTCTTTTGGTTTTCTTGTATGAAACTGCCGCCTGCCGTATGTTTTGCGCCGGTCGATACCGCTGCCTTATGTTTTTGATTGTTTGACATTTCTGTTTTTAAATTCGGACTGCAAAAATACACTTTTACAACTTATATCCAAGTGCTTTTTACAAGGGTAAGTCAAACACCGATACCATTTTTATGTTTTTGGTCGAGTTCTTCGTAAACGGAGTTATTACTTTTGAATTCAGGAACGAGCTCTTTCATTTTCAAAACGATCTCTCGCTCGTTTTGGTTCTTTGTTAAGTTGATCAGTGCGGCGATTTGCGCCTCTACATGCCCAAAATCATATTCCCTTACTTTAGCCACCATGATTTTGTGGTGATGAGTAGGCAGGGTATTCTCCAAGTCGTTGAGTAATTCCTCATATAATTTCTCGCCGGGCCGAAGTCCCGAGTATTCGATGGAGATGTCTTTATTCGGCACGAGGCCCGAAAGTTTAATCATTTTGGTTGCCAATTCGACAATCTTCACCGACTTGCCCATATCGAACACATATATTTCTCCACCTTTGCCCATCGAGCCGGCCTCCAACACCAATTGACAGGCCTCGGGGATGGTCATGAAATACCGTGTGATTTCGGGGTGGGTAACCGTCACCGGACCACCCTTTTCAATTTGAGCCTTAAATCGGGGAATCACCGAGCCGTTTGAACCCAGCACATTACCAAACCGGGTAGTGATAAACCGTGTATTGGCACTTTTAGTGCTCCCATTGAATGTGGCTCGTTTTTGTGAGAGGTAATTGAAATAGGTTTGCACATAGATTTCGGCGATACGCTTGGAGGCGCCCATCACATTGGTGGGATTGACCGCCTTGTCTGTAGATATCATCACGAAATTTTCCGCCCCATGGGCCACCGCCAAACGTGCGATTAATCGGGTACCCATGATATTGGTACGGACCGCTTCCACGGGGTGGTTTTCCATCATCGGCACGTGCTTGTACGCCGCTGCATGGTATACATAATGAGGTTTGAATGTTTTGAATAACGCTTCCATCCGGTCCTCGTCGCGTATATCCCCGATGAATGCGTGGTATACCTGGTTTTTCTGCAGATCTTCAAGTTCTAATTGGAGCTCGTGCAATGGGGTTTCCGCTTGGTCATTGAGAATAATCATTTGGGGGCTGTATTTGCCCAATTGCCGGGCAATTTCGCTGCCGATGGATCCTGCGGCTCCCGTGACCAATATCCGCTTGCCGGCAAGTTGCTGCTGGATGGATAAATTGTTTATTTTAATGGGTTCACGCTCAAGCAAATCTTCGATACGCAACTTCTGGATTTGATTGGGGGTCAACTCACCATTGATCAGTCGGTGTACCGGAGGCATTGTTAATACGTTGATGTTGCGCTCCAGACAAAGGTCGACGATGTTTGCTTTTTTCTCTATCGGTATATTGTGGGAGGAAATGATGAGCTCATCGACTTTGCCCTGCACGATGAGCTGTTCGAAATAGTCGGTATGATAAATATGTACACCATCAATGATTTTTCCGACTTTATGTAAGTTATCGTCGATAAAACCAACAACCACATTTTCGGCGTTATGATCGTGATCAAGGGTCCGTTTGGCAGCAATGCCCAAATCGCCAGCGCCATAAATGACCGTTTGTTTTCGCGTAGATTTCAGGTTTTTGATGTAAAGAAAAAACAGTTTTACGGTAGATCGATAGGTAATCAGCAGCAGGAAGCTCATCAAACCGTACGCAATCAACAAACTGTTGGACATTAATGGTGGTCGATTGAGTGCGATTAGGATGGTGTTGACTAGAAACAACCCGGCTATGCATAGCGACACGGACGAGAGGATACGTACCGAGTCTAACGCGCTGGTATAGCGAACGATGCCGGCGTACATCTTCAGCCGGTAAAATATCAGGGCGCTTACGGCCAGAACCACCAGTAGCGTCCGACTGAAATCGGTAGAATTAATAGCGTTATAAGCAAACCGGTTTAATAGCAGGTAGGCAAAAAATAATGCTATCGCACTACAGCCTAAGTCTAGCGTAAAGATAATCCAGCGGGGGACAATATTGAATCTGTCAAACATCCAGTGTGATTAACGTGTAGCGTTACTTATGTCGCCATACTATAAATGCGCTCCAAATATAGGTATTTTCTATTATCAAACAAGAGCACGTATATTTTAAGTCGTTCTCGTCAAGCAAGTTGGGCGCCTGATTTTGCTCATTCCTACATAATTAACCCTCAATTTATTAAAAGTTTGATTATTTTCGCATGATGAACCCTAATTTTATTGATAAAGTGAGTGCATCATGAGTGAGCTATCGAAGTTGGCGCGTCAGGCGTTGCTGCAACCGCAGGAGGCGATGCTTGGAACAGGAAAGAAGAAAGACAGCCTTTACATTGGCATACCCAAAGAAATCAGTTTCCAGGAGAACCGCGTCCCGTTGACGCCGCTCTCCGTCGCATTGCTCGTTGAATATGGCCATGAGGTCGTGCTAGAAAGCGGTGCCGGTGCCGCCGCCAACTTTCTGGATCATCATTACAGCGAACAAGGCGCGCGCATTGTGCACGACAAAGAGGAAGTGTACCGAGCGGATATCATCATCAAAATAGCACCACCGACCCTCGAAGAGGTCGCTATGATGCGCAACGGACAGGTACTGCTTTCATCGCAGCAACCGTCATTGATGAGTATCGACCTGCTCCATGCGCTTATGAAGAAGAAAGTCACAGCGCTTTCCTACGAGTATTTGCGTGACGAGGGCAACACATTGACCGTGGTGCGTGCCATGAGTGAGATCGTGGGCGCAACATCCGTGCTGATCGCTGCCGAATACCTGAGCAATGTTTTCGACGGGAAAGGGTTGATGCTGGGTGGGGTTACCGGCGTGCCGCCCACGGAGATGGTAATCCTGGGTGCCGGTACGGTAGGTGAATTTGCTGCCCGAACCGCCATCGCGTTGGGTGCACAGGTAAAAGTATTCGATAGTTCGGTCTACCGCTTACGCCGTTTACAGAATAATGTAGGAAGCCGTGTATTTACATCTGTGGTGCAGCCCATCGTGCTTCGCAAGGCAGTAATTGGCTGTGACGTGGTAATCGGCGCCATAAGGGCAACCCATGGCCGCAGCCCGTGCATCATCAGCGAAGAAACGGTGTCGAGGATGAAACCAAATTCGGTGTTGATAGATATCAGTATCGACCAAGGGGGGTGTTTCGAGACGTCGGAGATCACCAACCACGAATCGCCGGTGTTTCGAAAGTACGAGGTGATCCATTACTGTGTGCCCAACGTGGCGTCGCGTGTGGCGCGGACAGCAACTTATGCGTTAACCAACATTTTCACACCCATATTATTGGATATCGGTGAAATGGGAGGCATCATGAACCTCATCTGGGCCAAACCCGGTGTACGAAATGCCATCTACCTATACCAGGGACACCTCACCAACAAGGATATGGCCAACAAGTTTAATTTGACCCCCAAGGATCTTGACCTGCTGGTCGTATCCAACCACTAAATGAAAGCCAATGCAATACGTAAAATGGATTTGTTGTGTAACCTTGTTAACGATGAGCACATTGGTTGCATATAGCCAAAAAGAGATGGCGCTGTATGACATGGAAGTGCCCAATAGCAAAGCCTTTTCAATGGACTATGTGCAAACCACCGACGATAACGGCATTACGCGCGTAACAGGGGTGACCAACCCCACGCTGATAGCCTATTTTCCACCAAAAGACGTGGTCAATACAGGGAAAGCAGTCATTATCTGCCCCGGCGGCGGGTACGCCATATTGGCCATTTCTCATGAAGGACTTGATGTAGCCAAACTGCTTGCTGCGAAAGGCATCAGTGCATTCGTGCTCAAGTACCGGCTGCCGAAGGATGAGATCATGGTGGATAAGCGCATTGGCCCCTTGCAGGATGCGCAGCGGGCCATCCAGCTGGTGCGCGAGCGGGCTTCCGAATGGGGGATAGCCGAAAACCAGATCGGTATTGCTGGGTTTTCGGCAGGTGGCCACTTGGCAGCCACTCTGTCCACTCATTATAGCGATGCGTTAATTGCCAATCCGCAACATACCTCCCTACGCCCCGATTTCTCATTGCTGGTCTATCCAGTCATCAGCTTGCAAACGCAATTGACCCACGGTGGGTCTCGGACCAACCTGTTGGGTAGCAACCCCAGCACGGATGATGTGACGCTGTTTTCAAACGAACTTCAGGTGACGGCCGACACGCCCCCGGCTTTTCTGGTCCATGCCGAAGATGATCAGGCGGTGCCCATTGCCAACAGCGAAGCGTACGTGGCGGCACTCCAGCGGCATGGTATTGCCGTTAAGCTCCTCACTTATCCCGAAGGTGGGCATGGTTTCGGTCTCAACAATAAAACGACAACGGATAAGTGGTTCGATCATTTCTTAGACTGGTTATCCAACCATTGATGCCACTGGTGTGGCCAGCCGATGGCCGTTGTCCAAACGGAATCGCCTGGAAGCCGGACCGCGGGGAGCGGCCAGCTATCCAGTGATTCACAAACACACATTGATTCTAATAGACGCAGGTCGGGGAGAAATGTTGCACGTGAATAAAAAAAGAAACTAAGCGCTCATCAGCCAATAAATAAAAAATAGATGAAATCCCTAATTTTGCACCATGCAACAGTTTTTGCGTACGCGTATTGCTCCCACACCCAGTGGCTATCTGCATTTGGGCAATGTGTTGTCATTCGCAATTACTGCGGTGCTGGCCCGGCAATCGGGAGCCCGAATTATGCTACGCATCGATGACCTCGACCGCGAAAGGGTACGGGCAGATTATGTGGCAGATATCTTCGATACCTTAACCTACCTTGGGATAGCTTGGGATGAAGGGCCAATGGATTATGATGCATACGAGGCAACCTATTCGCAAGTGCATCGTTTGGGATTATATCGGAATGCGTTGGAGCAATTGCGCACACAGGGCGCAGTTTATGCCTGCGATTGTTCGCGCACGTTGGTACAGCGTCACCATCCCAGTGGTGTATACACCGGGAGGTGCAAGCATCGCGGTCTGCCATTGGATGGCAAAGGTTACTGTTGGCGTATCGATACGGATAAAGCCGACCTTCCGGAGCACGTAAACCATTTTATCGTTCGAAAAAAAGATGGGATGCCGGCCTACCAGCTGACATCGTTGGTAGACGACGTGCACTTCGGTGTAGACTTGGTCGTGCGGGGACAGGATTTGTGGGATTCGACGAGGGCACAGCTATTTTTGGCCAATGAATTGGGATATAAGCGTTTTTGCGAAGCATCATTCGTGCACCACGCGCTATTGAAAGCGGGGGCAGGTGAAAAACTATCCAAATCGGCGGGAGCTACTTCCATCCGCTACCTACGCAACAAAGCGTATTCAAGAACGGATATTTACCGGTCGATTGGCGAAATGGCGGGGTTGCCACGACCGATTTCCACCTGGGAAGACCTCATGCCACTAGTATCCGTATTTATCCTTCCAATTGGATCGTAGCTTTTCCCTTAGTTTCTCTTCGGCGGGGTTCCTGCCGGGATCGTAGAGTTTGGTGCCACTTAACCCTTCTGGCATAAATTCCTGGTCGACAAAGTTTCCCTCATAGGCATGGGCATATTGGTAATCTTTGCCATAATCCAATTGCTTCATCAGTTTGGTTGGGGCGTTTCGTATCGGTAGTGGTACCGGTAAATCACCGGTCTTTCGCACCAATGCCTGGGCCTTATTGATGGCTTCGTAAGAAGCGTTGCTTTTGGCTGAGGAGGCCAAGTAGGTAACGGTTTGCGAAAGGATGATGCGCGACTCCGGCCAACCGATTACATTAACGGCCTGAAAGCAATTGTTGGCCAGCAGCAATGCATTGGGGTTGGCGTTGCCGACGTCTTCCGAAGCGAGGATGAGCAGCCGACGTGCGATGAACAACGGATCTTCGCCACCTTCAATCATGCGAGCCAGCCAGTAAACCGCAGCGTTGGGGTCGCTGCCGCGAATCGATTTGATGAAAGCCGATATGATGTCATAGTGCTGCTCGCCCGTCTTATCGTAACGCGCCATGTTCTGCTGGACCTGCTTAAGCACCAGGTCGTTGGTAATCTCGAGGGGATCGCCCCCGGCCGAGTTAACGACCAACTCAAGGATGTTGAGTAGTTTGCGGGCATCGCCACCCGATAGCCTGAGCAGCGCCCCGTGCTCCTTGATCGTAACAGGTAAATCGCGGAGGTATTCATCTTCTTTCAGCGCTTTGTCTATTAAACTCACCAGCTCCGCTTCCGTGAGATGTTCTAACACATACACCTGGCAACGCGAAAGCAAAGCAGAGATGACTTCGAAAGAGGGGTTTTCCGTGGTGGCCCCGATTAAGGTTACAAGTCCACGCTCAACCGCGCCGAGGAGAGAGTCTTGTTGCGACTTTGAAAACCGGTGGATCTCATCGATGAATAGGATTGGCTGCTCCTGTTGGAAATTACGGAGTTGTGTAGCCTTATCGATGACTTCACGTACGTCTTTCACTCCCGAGTTGATCGCGCTCAGGCTAAAAAACGGGCGGTTCAATTGTGTTGAAATAATCGATGCGAGTGTTGTTTTACCCACACCCGGCGGGCCCCACAAGATCATCGAAGGGATATTTTGCCGTAGGATGGCTTGATAAAGCACAGCGTCTTTGCCGATGATATGTTGTTGCCCTACATAATCGGCAATCGTCGTGGGGCGCATCCGCTCTGCTAATGGAATTTTTGTTGCCATGATTCTTAGCAAAAATAAGTGGATTTATGTTATATAGCGAAAAAATAAGGAACAATTTTTGTATCTTGGTGCGCTGATTGGAAGGATATATGAAGGTAACACAGCCGCTGTGGCGCTTTTCGGCATGCTTTGGCTTCTTTTTATGGGGTATTTTTACAGGTGTCTTTGCCCAAGAAACTGTCGATTTTTCAGGCGTCATAACCAAATATGACAGTACGTTTTCGGGGATAGGTCCGGAGGTTTATTTCCTTCCGCCACCAAAAACGGAGGCAGAGTTATTGGACGACCGGTACGAGGAGAAAGAAGTGGATTCTGCATTGGTTGATGAATACGTACAGCGGATGCAATACTATCACCGATTGGAAATGACCGGCAATGGTGATGTAGCAGCGAAATACGTTCCCATTGGCGAATCACAGGTGGCCAGTGTAGAAGGTAGGTTGCTGATGGCGGTCGATTACAATGTGGCAAGCAATAACCTCAATGCGTTGGCCGATATTCAGAACCGATTAGCCATGGAATACGTTGCTGTCGGGACAGTCAATTTTGCCGTGGAGTTTTTTGAAAAGGCCATACGGGCCAAGCAAGCGGTAAACAACATGGCAGATTGGGGAACCATTACGCATAACCTCGCCGTGGCTTATGAATACCTGGGGCAATTGGATAAGGCCTATACGTTGCGGGAGCAGTTGTATGAGCGGGCGGTACAAAGTCGTGATAATCGAGATCAGGCGAACGCGTTAATGGAACTGGCATTGATCAAAGCCAAGAAGGGTGTGTGGAACGAAGCCGAGCGCGACATCATCCGGAAAGTCGTGCCCCTGTTTCGCCGGGTACGGGATGAGGCAGGCCGGGCTTCGGCATATAGCACATTGGCGACCATCTATACACTTCAACATAGATACCCCGAAGCACAATGGTTTTTGGTGCAGGCCAAGACGATTGTCGACCGCGAGGGCATCAGCGATCAGCTACCCGAAATCATGTTCAACCTTGCGGAAACAAAGAAATATGCGGGGAACCCACGGGTGGCTATCGAAGAGTATAAAGTGGCCAGCGACCTGGCCAAAAAAGACCACCGGATTGGTATGCAATTGGCCATACAAGATGCGCTTGGCAACCTATACCATGAGGCAGGCGACTATGACGGTGCCGCACTTGCCCTCAATCAGTATGACATGCTGAAGAATATATTGTTCAAGGGCGTAACGCCACTCGACAATTGATTAAGAGGAAAGCGTATACTTGTAACAAACCGAAGTCAAACACATCAGATGACAATTAGGTAATAAAGATAATTGGATTTTTAGTTACATTTAGCAACTTTAGTAATGTGGGATTGTGGCTAGCCACAATCAGGAAAAGGGGATAGAATTACCAGTATGGAGAATATGTTGAAGAAAGTTTTTTTTGCGTTGTTTGTGGTGGCCATAGCGGCTTGCGGGTCGAAGCCGCGGGTCAATTTGGACGCGGAGGTAGGTGCTTTGCAGCCTACAGCTCAGCATGCAGTGATTGCAAAGGATGTGGTGGGATTATTTGAATCGGTGAGCTATAAAAAAGTGCCTTTCAACGATTCCATTTCGTCTATCATTTTCGATAATTTAATTAAATCGGTAGACCAAGGCAAGAATTACCTCCTGCAATCGGATATCGATGAATTTGAGCAGTATCGGAATACATTAGCCCAGGATTTCCGCGAAGGGGACCTCAGTGCGGCGTACCATATATTTAATGTATACCTGGAGCGCTACCTAGGGCGATTGGATTATGCCATTGGGCAGGTAGCAACAGCGCACGACTTTTCGGTCGACGAAGTGTATGTTTACAATAGGGAAGATGCAAACTGGTTTGCATCGGAGGCCGAGGCGGACGAACAGTGGCGCAAGCGCGTTAAGTACGATTTGCTTAACCTTCGTATCAGCGGGGATGGTAGCGATTCGACAGCGGCCAAGCAACAGGAAACGCTGACCAACCGCTATAAAAACCTGATTTCGATGGCTAAAAAAACTGATAACAACGAGGCTTTTCAGGTCATCATGGCGGCATTAACTGATGCTATTGACCCGCATACTAGCTACTTTAACCCGTACTTTGCACAACGGTTTAACGAGGAGATGGCTAACACGTTTGAAGGTATTGGAGCACGGTTAACCATCGAAAATGAAGTGGTAAAAGTGGCGGATGTTATCGTGGGTGGTCCGGTGTATCGCGAGAAGGCGCTGCAGATCGACGACCGCATTATTGGCGTTGCACAGGGAGAAGATGGTGAGTTTGAAGATATTATTGGCTGGAAGCTAGACCATGCTGTCACGAAAATCAAAGGCCCCAAGGGCACGGTGGTACGGTTGAAAGTGATTCCTGCAGGCCAGGAGCTCACTGCCGAGCCGAAAATCGTGTCCCTCACACGCGACCGAGTGGTTATCGAAGACGAGTCTGCCAAGCGTGAGATTAAAGAAGTGGTGGGCGATGACGGGAACACCTATCGTGTGGGCATTATCAGTCTACCTAAATTCTATATAGATTTCGATGCATATCGTAGGAACGACCCGAACTATAAAAGCACCACCCGTGATGTACGGCTGCTGCTCGATTCGCTCAAACAGGAAAATGTGGATGCGGTGGTAATGGACCTACGATTTAATGGAGGTGGTTCGCTACAGGAGTCCATTGAATTGACGGGGCTATTTATCGACAATGGCCCGGTGGTGCAGGTGCGCGACACGCGCGACCGTATCGAAGTGAATAGCGATCGTGAGGAAGGGGTGGCCTGGGATGGTCCTTTGGGCGTGATCATTAATCGGTTCAGTGCTTCTGCATCTGAGATATTTGCCGCTGCCATACAAGATTATGGCCGTGGGATTGTATTGGGCTCGCAATCATATGGTAAGGGAACGGTGCAATCGGCCATTGACATGAGCCGCGTAATCAGCCCGACCGACCGTCTGCTACTTAAGGCGCGGACCAGTGATGCGGACGGATTACCGGCCGGAGCGCCCCAATTCGGTCAGATTAATATTACGCTGGCCAAGTTTTATCGGATTACCGGTAGTAGTACCCAGCATAAGGGCGTAGAGCCGGATATCGTGTTCCCGTCGATGTATGCCGCTGATAAATATGGTGAAAGTTCGGAGCCGTCTGCCTTGCCGTGGGACCGGATTTCGGCTACTGATTTCGCACCGGTTGCCGATTTGAGCCCGGTGATTAGTCAATTGGCGACGAAACACCAAACACGCATGAATGATTCCCCTGCTTTCGGGTTTTTATTGGAGGACATCGAGACGATGAGGAAACAGGAAACCGAAACCAGTGTTACCCTTGTGGAAGAACGGCTCAAAAAGGAACGTGAAGAGAGCCGTTTGAAAAGAAAAGGACGGACTGAGGCGCTGCAGCAGTTGCAGATAAATCTACCGCTCGGTGGTGCGGCTACCGCCGTGGATGAAGGGCTCGATTTTATCCAAGAGGAGAGCTTGGCGGTGATGGCCGACTACGTAGCGTTGGAAAGGAAATAGTTCCTACTGCCGACGGCTTTATCGGTTCCCGCTGTGGTTCTTCCTGCTCGCTTTCCTTTTAAAGCAGCCTTTTTAAAACATCGCTGGGAAGTTCGCCGTATTTATTTTTGAATGCGGTTGTAAAATGCTGTACGTGCTGGTAGTTGATCAACGAAGCGACTTCGGAAACTGTGTATCGTCGTGAGGCAAGCATCCGATAGGCGTATTGAAGTTTCTGTTGCCGCACATAAGTCATAACCGGTAGGCCCACATTCGCTTTAAATGTTGTTTTTAGCTTGGTCGGACTGAGGCCCGCCCTGGTTGACAGTTGAGGTAAGGTAACCGGCTCCGTAACGTGCTGATCAATCCATTCCTTAAGTCTAGCGATGGTGCTGGTATCATCTAAATTGCTGGATAAACGGGTAAGTTGCCGTTCGGATTTCCTACTCACATCATCGGCCACCAACAAGATGAGTTCGGCTAGTTTATTTTGAATATAAACCGATTGCAGCCGTTCGGAAACCGTCGAACGGATGATTTCGTTGATGCAACGTAGCATGGCCGCCGTAATGCCCTGCGCCCGTTCGTGTAGCAAGCACGGCGATCGACTGCTTACACCAGAGATAAAATACACCATAATACCTTCCTGCTGGCCAAGTAACCCCCTGAGATAATCCAATGTCATCATCACATCCAAGCATTTACGCGAGCGTGGATAGTAAAGCTGCCCACGGATGTAGGGCATGTAAATACCATTATAATGACTGCCGGGAATCAGCACCTCGATAGATGATGGGGTATTTATCTTGGGAACGAACTCGGAATGCCCTTCCACCTCAAATTGGAGCTTAAGGGCCCCTTCTGGATGAATAACACGAAGAAAAGTCGGTTTGTGAATATCAATTTCGCGATAAATGGCCTCAATACCGTCAAACTTCATTTGCTTTTCTTTGATGTTCAATTCGGCAATTTCGTTAACGTACAGCACATGTGTGTCCCTGTCGTACGTGGAGCCGTTGTTGTAGTCGGCCAGTGTAACGATGGATTTTTCGTTTGTGGATGTGTCCAAAATCGGCAATGTTTTTTGTCCGTATTCGTAATTAAAATGCAATAATAAGAAATATTTTTGCAGCTGTTTAGAATCAGTATAAATAATATGCTTGCCGGCTTCGCGACCATTGGTTTACTTAGCCAATATTTAAAGCAAATCATGCGAATGAAGACATTGTTGTCAGTTCTATTCTTTTTTTGCCCTATAGGGTATGCGCTTTATGGACAATCCACCGTAGGTGGCACCATCGCTGACGAGACCGGGCGGGGGGTGCCACTCGCAACGGTTGAAGTGTTGAGCCTACCGGACAGTACAGTCGCTACAACAACCACAACGGATGAGCACGGCCATTTTGAAATACTGGTCAAGCCAGCTACCTATGTGTTTCGGGTTTCATTTTTAGGGTATAAAACATATAAGGGACCTACTACACCGGTAGCAGCTGGTGTACATGATTTGGGTGTTTTGCGCCTCGAAGTGGAAGATCTCTTGCTCGGCGAAGTGGTCATCAACCGCCAGCACCGCTTGGTGGAGCAACGCAGCGACCGCATGGTCGTTAATGTCGAAAACAGTATGCTGTCTGATGGGATGACCGCCTTGGAGATCCTACAGCGCGCGCCGGGTGTCCGGGTAGACGACGATGGCAACATCAGCATGCGCGGCAAAACGGGCGTTGGTGTGTTAATCAACGGTAAGCTTTCCCACCTTTCTGATAAGGAATTGGCCGTACTGTTGAAGGGCACCCAGTCATCGTCTATCAAAAGCATCGAACTCATCACCAATCCGTCTGCGAAATTCGATGCCGCGGGAAATGCAGGGCTTATTAACCTGGTGATGAAGCGTGAAAATCGCATCGGTGTCAATGGTACCGCGCATACATTCGCAGCCGCCGGGCGCAAAGAGCGATATGGCGGCGGATTGAGCCTTAACGCCCGTCACGACCGGTTCAACGCCATCACCAGCTACAATTATGGCTACCGGGGTGAGCGCGAGTACCGGTCGTTTACCCGGCAGTTTAACCACCCTACCCATCCGGATTCAAACAAGGTCTCCGAACAATACTCGGCCACCGATGAACCCTTGACTACACACAACGCAAAACTTGGTTTGGATTACGACCTCAATGACGGGTTGACACTGGGCGCTCTGTGGACAGGCAGTTTCGGCACATACGACAACCTCAGTACCGGATACAACAACATTGCTTTCAGCGACGGCCGCCCGGTGTCGGATGCCCGCACCGACAACCAGCATACCAGCAGTTGGAATACACAGGGTGTCAATCTTAGCATACTGCATAAGATCGGCGACAAAGGGGATGAGCTTTCCGCCGATGTAGGCTATACCTACGCCGACTATTCGGCTGACCAGTTTCTCGTGTCTGATTTTAGGCCTACGCCTTTTCAGCCCGTATTTGTTTCACAAAGGCGCGGAAAAACGCCGTCCGTCACAGATGTGCTCGTTGGCAAGGCGGACTACGTTCACCAATTAGGAAATACAATGAAGCTCGAAGCCGGATGGAAAAGCAGCTGGATTGACGCCGATAACAACGCATTGAATGATACACTGCGCAACGATGCGTGGATTCCAGATGCAGGAACGAGCAACCATTTCAGATACGAGGAGCAGATCCATGCAGGCTATATCAACTACAACATGGAGCGGGAGCGTTGGAATTTATTGGCCGGGTTGCGGATAGAACACACCCGTACGGTTGGCCACCAATTAACGAGCGGTGAGGCTACCCAACGGAAATATACCCAACTATTCCCCAGCTTTTCGCTGGCGTACAAACCCAGTGACCAGCGTACCATCCAGCTTTCCTATAGCCGGCGCATCCAGCGTCCGGACTATGACGACCTCAATCCGTTCCGCTATTACGTCGATGCATTTGTGTTTTGGGAGGGCAACCCCTATCTGCAGCCCGAGTTGGCTCACGCCTTCGAGCTGAATACCGTGTTCGGCGGGATATTTAGTATATCGGCATATTATACCTATGTAAACGATGTGATGACCAGCGTACTCACCCAGCTTCCCGAGCAGAATGTCACGATACGCAGCATACACAATATCGATGGTTTTCAGAATATGGGTATCAATGTCAACGCCTCTTTCAAACCTGCAACGTTCTGGACCAGTATCAATAACGTAAATGGCTACAACAACCGGTACCACGGAACCTTCAATGGTGAGGCAATAGACAACACACAGTGGTCTGCCACATTCAATTCCATCAATACGTTCTCATTCGGCCGTGGATGGGATGCAGAAGTGCTTGGAGAATACCATACACCGAGTGTAGACGGCGTGCTGGAGCTCAATGCATATGGTACGGTAGCAGCCGGTTTGATGAAGAAACTGGTACACGATCGGTTAACGTTCAAACTCGCAGCTACCGATTTGTTCCGCACCATGGATTACAGTCCACGTTCTGTAGTAGACGGGGTAGTGATGCAACAGCGGTTCAATCTGGATTCGCGCGTGGTGACGTTCTCTGTCGGTTTCCGTTTCGGCCGCGAAATCAAAACACGCGAGCACCGTTCGGGTGCCGAAGCCGAGCAACAGCGCATAAGGGGTTAACTACAAGCTTGTAGCCGCTACATGGTGTCGTTCATCAACGTATCATTGGCTGGCGGTACCGGCTCCACATACGTTGTGTCCGTGTCTTGCTGTTGGTTGTTTCCAGTGTTGTTACATGCAGCCAGAAAAACGGTTGCGGCCAAAATTGCGAAAAGCATTTTAATCGTCTTCATTTGTGTAAATTTTGTTTAACGATGAATTTGCATTATTTTTTGTTTGTCGTAATAGCAACAACCGGCGCTACATTTAGTTTTAAATAGTCGCACGATTTCAGACCCAGCAATGATTTTACGTTTTCGAGCTTCCGATAAGCAGGATTTTCCCGGTAAGGGAAAATCCTGCTCTCTTGTGCGGAATGCAGGTCTACTCATTGTTCCGCAGCCTGCCTTCGGCGTCGCACCCGGCATTTTCATTTTCGCCAAGGGCCATCGCAAAGTAAGAAGTTTCATCGCGGTCTAGCTTCACGCTGAAGCTGTCGTACCGATAGAAATCCTTTTCTGCAGATGTGATATAAGTGGTACCGCTCAACACGTTGGTGGCATTGTTGTATTGCATTTCGGCCGAAACCGCCAGTTGCGATCCATCGTAGTCAACGCCTGTTCCAGTCACTTCGAAGATAGCATCGTCCGAAGTCGGGAACTCTAGCGTAAGCATAATAGCATCAGCTTCCTGGTCGTTGCACCGCAGGAAGAGGGACCAATTACCACTGATTTCCGCATTGATGCGCGTAATGGCGTACGGTTTGCTTTGGCCGAACCAATACGGATCATTCAGTTGCAAGCGCCTTACCCCGCGGGTTTCCCCTCGGTTTTTGGCGCAGTCTTCGGCGTTCGCACCGGCGGCCCCGTTCGATTGGAAGACAGCCAGTTTGCCATCGCTGTTTTTAAGGATGACGCCGATGTGGGTGGCCACGCCACTGCTGTTGGTCCAGTAAATAATGTCGCCAGCTTCGAAATTGGCCGTGGGGATGGCGCCCAGATCTTCCACCTTCACCTTATCGAGCGAGGAAATGGCCGATTTGATTGCTTTCTGCAAGACGTCTGGCTGGCGTTGCGTATTGGCAGGCCCCTTTACGATCGGCACCCCGGCCTCGGTGAAGAGCTGGTAAATGAATCCCGAACAGTCGAGTCCATAGATTGCCTCCTCGCAGGCCGTTCCACCTCCTGGAGGCACTTGCCGCTTGGTGTGGTCTTTTGATCCCCACGAGTAGGCCAGCCCGTTCTGGGCAGGCTTTCCGTCACCCTCGGCAGCGAACTGGTGCTTGCTGCGGTCGGTGAGGTTAAGTGCAACCGCCGCCAACCGCGCAATCAATAAGTTGCGTGCATCCTGAGGCCCTAGGTCATTGTAGGCATTGGTTTCGGCACCCATCCATTTTTCCCCGAACGGCCGGTCCACCTCGTTGAGGTAATCTGCGAGGATTTCGCCGTTGGGCAGTACTACCGTCGTGGCGCTGAAGTCGGTAGCTTCCGGAATGTTGTCCAGGATTTGCACTTCAGCTGGCGAAAGCGCTTCCGGATCGGAAATTGTACCAGGTTCTTCTTTCGGGTCTTTCTGGCAGGAATTGAATGTAAAGAGGAGGGCGAAGGCCATCCAGATCATGGATCTTTTCATTTTGTGTTTGTTAAGCGTTTATAAATAATATGATTGTCGTTGGAAAATTGCTCATTCATAATACTGGATGGCGACTAGCCGGAATCCCTCCTTCCCCCGGTGGAACACCAGGTCCTTGGGCCGTTCGGGGTTATGGGTCATCAGCAGAAAATCGTCGGGGCCGATGATGTCGCCGAATTCGCCGTGCTGTGCATCATGGCCCCTGAACCGGTCTGCGGCGACGGCAGCAATGGTATGTTTGTCGATAATATCGTCATAGTGCTCCACGAATTGCTCCGCCGATGCACAGGTCAACGACTGGCTTGGATCATAGATATCGTTATAGTAATCTTCGAACGGGAAGGCTACCAGCTCAGCCACCTGCTGGCGATCATCCGCCAGCACTGCCGCCTTGAATGGTACCCAAAACGCTGCGAAAGCTTCCGCTGTCGTTTCGGTCGCAGCCGAACTATCGGCCGGCACAACCGTGTCTTCCGTAACCGCGTGTGGTTGGCTGCGATCGTTCTGGCTGCCGCCGCGTTGCGGACCGCAACCAGCCAGGAATAACGCGGACAGGGCCAGCAGTGAAAATCTGATCATCATGGCCCAAAGATAGTGCAGTAAACCGCGGGTTAAAATACCGAATAGTAGGTATTTAGTCGCCCATAGTCATTCTTTTTACCACATTGTCCAGTCGCTTCACCACTAGGTTAAGATAAATACGGGTATCCGGATGGCGCTCTTGCACGTTTTTCAATAGCAACCGATATGAGTGAAGTGCCGTGTTATTGGCGGCTATTCCATCCACTACGGAGATATAGAGCTCGATGTCGTTGTCCACTTTTTTTACGTAAACGTATTTTGTCACCTCGTCGTCCAAGAACCCAGCTAACCGCAAGCTGTATGCGATGCGATCAACCTCATTCTCCGGTATATTCGCTTTATCAAAGCTGACCTCATGTTGCATGGAGCCATACGTCTTTGACGTCACGTTAGCGTTTGTTATGATACCTATAAGTAATACGGTACCAAACAATACAACCAAGCTGATCACCAGGCTAACCAGCCCAACGCCTATCGTCCGCTTCCAGCTATACACTTTCCCGCCAGCATCGATATGGGCCGCAATGCGTCCGCCTTGGAATCGGTTTACCAGTGCATATGCGATTGTCGTATATATGAGTGGGATGAGAGAGTTCGGGATCTTTTCTAGTGCAGGTATCACAAAGTGGCTTCCAAATATGACCACTGCAGATAATATAGTGGCTACCCATGTTATGCGCAATTTGTCATGCTGCCTGAAGGCTTTGTAGTTCTCGGCTATAAGATATCCGATGGCCAATGGCCCACCCAGAAATGAGGCCAGTGCCAATTCCTTATCCGTATAAATCCGTTCTGTGGTTACCTCCATGTTTAGCAGGCTTCGGGTATTTCGTTGTGCAAAATATTAATCATAACGGTTTAACTCAGGGCATTCCAAAAACCAAAACATCAGATTACTTCAGGCCCAAGTCACATTGGTTTTGATAAAGGTAACTAGTTTGCGCCCAACATCCAAATCCAACAGGAACGTCGGTCGATTAATATTCTTTTTGTCGATCACCACAGATACACACCTTATATTGAGTGTTGCCATAAACGAGCAATGGTCAAAAAGGATATTCTTTCTAATTTGTACCCCATATTTTCCATAGTAAGGGTTTTTGTCTGTTGCAAACTCTTTGCTGTAGAACTCTTCCTTTATCGGGAAACCGTATTTTTCTTTAAGAAATTTTCTGAACCCGACAATCGCATTATAATTGTCTTTCCAGTGGGTTTCATGCATATATAGGCACGACAGTACAAACAATTCTGACGAATAGACCGGATAGCCGTCATCTCCCGATTCATCAAAGTAAGCTATAAACATCCGGTTTAGTTTTTTGTATTAATTAACAGTCACAACTCACTTTCCCACCACCGGCCGTGGTCCATCTCCGTAGAAGAAATCGAAAAGTTGGCTTGGGTTTAAACCAAAGGTCTTGGGTTGCACGAAACAATGGTGGCAATTACCACTCTTTCGGCAATCCCACTGTTTTCAGGATGTGGTTGGTCTTATCGACTTTGTCCTTGAACAAATCTATTTTGCGGTATTTGTTCAGGCTTTTGTTGGTGGTAAAATCAACCTTTCTCTTTTTATCCGCTACCTTATTTTTCTTTGGCATGCTCATAATTACAAAGTTACGTTTTTTTCCGCTTTACAAGAAATGCTTCGTAGCTTGCTTTTTTGTTAAAGGATTCCCATCTTTTAGCCTTCAAGCCATATACCGCAAAGTCTTTTTCAATCGCCTCTAGGTTGTTCGATATACCCATCTGGTAGAGCCGTGTTCTGGCTTTGGTGCTACCCGCAGCAATGATGGAGGCATCGGGGTACTTGTCGGTAAAATGATAGACAGTGGCGGCGACTGTTGACAAGACTTTCTGACTATCACCATTATTCGTGACCACTAAATCGTTCACCTCACTGGTATCTTGATCTTTATCCCCGAAGCCCAAGTTATATAAGTTTTTAAGATTGGTTTCCGAATACTTGACGATTTTGTGTACATTCCCTTTAGAGCCGATGCTCACAAACTCATACACCGTATTTTTTTCGTCAACCTCAATATGATATCTGTCATCAATCATAGGTTAGGTAATTCTCGTTGGCTTCCGCGCTAATTAAATCGGCTCTACTTTGTAATCTCGCAAATCGTTTCGGCGCCATCCTCACATTCGGGGCTCGGTCCTTGTTCATAAAAATCAGGATTGATTGCTTCCAGCTCCGTAGAACCAGTAAAGTGCCAAGTCTGATTTAGAACTTTCTGCTCTGGTGTTGGTTTGTCGGGTATGGCAAAAAGCAAATTGCCACCTATGAGACTCAAAACACCAATGCTCATCATCGTTAACGCAGCGATGCGTAATCGCTTATTCTTAATTAACGTCATAACGTTATAGGCATTTATTATTTCGGAAATGCTTACCGTTTAAATTTAAAAAAGTGACTATTAGTTACTCGGGTCATCGGCCGGACTCACTTTCGTTCCCCCTGAACTGGTTGGGGGAAATCGGTATTCGCGAACGATTCCCGGAAATTTAGCTAGCACGGCCCTACGCCGAAATACCGCAAACCTACAATCATGCACGAATCGGGTGATCGCTTCGAAGGGTAGCGCAGGCCCGAGGCGGTATACATCAGTACATATCGCCGCCTCGATAAGAGCGTGGTGCTGGGGAAATGCAGTATGGGAATCGGTGCTCCCCTTGTTATATCTAGTATATGTTACCTGCTTCATGAAAGCAAAGGTAGGGCAGGCCGGCGGGGTACCTTTGACTTATCTGATATGAGAATTCTTGATTTATTTGATACTGAGTAGTACCTACATGATTGTAAATAACAACAATGTTAATCCAGACCTACTTATGGAGTCAGCAACAATCATGTTTTCCAGTCTTTATCCCGATCTTAATAACTTATAAGATATGCTTTTTGCCGGTGCCCCGAACCGTGCCTTATAGGCCCGGCTGAAATAAGCAGGTGTCCAGCCGAGATACCGGGCCACCCTGCCGGGTCGGTCGCCTTCCTGCAGCAGTTGAACCGCCAGTTCCAGTTTCTGCCGCGTGATGTAGCTGCCGATTGTTTCACCGTGGTGCGTTTTGAATAGCCTGCGTGCGTAGACGGCCGAAATCCGGAATTGTTTTATTAAGCTGGATGAAAGCGGCCTGTTGGAACAACTGGCCAAGAACCTGCCTGAAATCATTGCCTTTATCCGTCGAACTTTTCCTCCCGAAGAGGCTAAACTCTTCTTGCCCGATGTCATCGATTACCTGGGTATCAGCCCACAAATGTATTACCGCAAGGTAGCCCAAGGCAAGCTGACGCCCCGCAAGTGGGAAGGCCCGGATTTTTTCTACCGGCGCGATCTGGAGAAAGGGCGCATGGAGAGTAAGCGCCGCGGCCGGATCTGATTGCCGATCGGAATGGGTCCGGGATGGGCTATACCGTTGTCCCGCCCTGCTTCGGGTGCTGTTCGACTCGTGTTCGGCCGGTTGCCGAACGCCTGCCGAAGGTTTGTCGAAGGCGTGTCGAACCTTTCTCGAAGGATCCCCGAACGATTGTCGAAGCGCAGTCGAAGGCGACTCGAACAACTGTCGAACAACTGTCGAAGGAATGGCAGCGATTGGCAGTAATCTGTGCCGATTGCTGCCAATCACTGCCAAAAGTTTGCCCTGGCGGTGTCCTTTCTCGAACCGATGAAGTGGATACTCAACCCGGGCTTTTTTCTCACATTCGAATTCCTTATGTTTGTATATGAACACGTGCCTGAAGGACATGACTAGACCGATACTGGCGGCCATTTTTATAGGTACGTGCCTCGCCTTCGGAACCGTTGGCCAGGCGCAGGAAATCCAACGCATCGGCTCCCCCTTGGTGCAGCAGTATACGAAGTCGGACTACAAAGCGGGTAACCAGAATTGGGCAGTAGCCACAGGCAAAAATGGCATCATGTATGTCGCCAACGCGGATGGACTGCTGGTGTTTGACGGCCAGTATTGGACGCTGCACCCGCTGCCTAATAAGAGCACGGTTCGGAGCGTTGCGGTAGACAGTACGGGCCGTATCTACACCGGTGGCCTGGGCGAGTTTGGTTATTGGGAGGATGCGGGCTACGAGCAGATGCGCTATCAATCGATCAGTCAATTGCTCGACAAAGAGCAACGGGCGCGCGACGAGGTGTGGAAGATCATCGTAGACGGTGATCGTGTACTCTTCCAAACGTTTTCTACGATATATAGCTATGAAGATAACAGCCTACACCCCATACGGGGCGGTGGCCAACCTTTTCTTTTCCTGCACCAGGTGCGCAACCGTATCTTTATCGAGTTGATCCCTTCCGGCCTCCATGAGCTGACCGGCGATAAACTGGTGCCGCTTAAAGATAAGGATGTGTTGCACGGAGCAAATATCCTGACCATGCTGCCGTTTGGTACCGACGATGTACTGATAGGTACCTCCAAATCGGGATTGTATCTCATGGATAGTACGGCGACCATCCGCAAGTGGGATAATGCAGGCGAAGGGGTGCTGCGGGCTGCGCAGCTCAATAACGGACTGAAGGTGCAAGACCACTACTACGCGTTCGGCACCATCCTACAGGGGGTGGTCGTGATTGATGAGTCCGGCCATATCGTACAGCATGTTCACAAGGGGAATGGCCTGCAGAACAATACCGTGCTTGGTATGCACTTGGACCACCAGCGGAACATCTGGGTAGGGCTCGACAATGGGGTAGACCGGATCGAAATCAACGCGCCATTGTATTATTATGCGGACAATACCGGCAGCATTGGCACTGTGTATGCAGCGCGTATTTTCCAGGGCAACATTTACCTCGGTACCAACCAGGGGTTGTTTTACAGTCCTTGGGCGGCTAGTGATGGTTACCACCCATTTTCCTTTTCCTTGGTGGCGGGCTCGCAGGGCCAAGTATGGGACCTCACCGTGGTGGATGGCGAGCTTTTATGTGGCCATAACGATGGCACATTTAACGTGTCGGGCAATCAGATCGTGAAACTATCGCCCGTTACCGGTGGCTGGACACTGCGGCGGGCGGCCGGACGGCCGAATACGCTGCTGCAGGGTACGTATACCGGGTTGGCCGTTTTTGACCGCACGGCTCAGGGATGGCAGTTTTCGAACCGCTTGGGCGGGTACAACGATCCTACCCAGTTTATCGTGCCGGTATCGGCCACCGAGGTGTGGGCAAGCGGCTACAAGGGATTGCGCCACCTTACCCTGGATGAAGGGTTAACGCAGGTCGACGACATCCAGGTGTATGATACCATCAGCGGATTGCCACCGAGTACGTTCGTCAATGTGCTGGAGCTGGCGGGTAGCCCGGTTTTTGCTACCGACAGCGGTTTTTACCGCCATGACGAAATCACGGACAAGTTCTATCCGTACGATCAGTTGAACGGACAGCTTGGCTCGTTCGCGTTTTCAAATCAAATTATCCATGCCGATAGTAATCGGTACTGGTTTATCAACCGCGCGCGTATCGCGTTGGTTTATTTCGGCCCAAAAGGGGACGTACAGGTAGACTCTACCCGCTTTGCAACCCTCAACGGACGGATGATGAAATTTTATGAAAGCATCAACCGGGTGGGGAATGAGTTCTACCTAATCAGCCTCGACGATGGCTTTGCCATCTATCAAGCCACTGATACCGCCGCAGCCAAAAAGCAAGACCTCCCTTCGCCGCTCATTCGGGCGATGAATAACATCACCGATAGTCTTTTAGACAGGTGGTATACCATAGGCACGAACCCGGAGATACCCAATCGGCATAATAATATCCGCATCAGCTATGCCTTGCCCTGGTATAGCGCTATACCGGTGCAGTACCAGTTTTACCTCGAAGGCTATTCGCGTACCTGGTCGGAATGGAGCGAGGCTGCCCAGAAGGAGTTTACCAACCTGAAACGCGGAAGCTATACATTTAAGGTGCGGGCAAGGACGGCAGATGGCACCGTATCGGATATCGCCGAATTACGGTTTACCATTATGCCTCCTTGGTGGCTATCATGGGGTGCTTGGGTGTTGTATATCCTGCTTTTCGTGGCTGTGCTGATAGCCGGTCGTGGCTGGTATCGGCGGAAAATCAGAAAACACCGGGAGCTTATACAGGCTAATATGGCCAAGAAGCAACGCGAATTGCTGGCGAAGGAAGCCGAGGAAAATGAACAACGACTGGTGAAGCTGAAGAACGAGCAGTTGGAACGGGAGCTGGCTAGCAAAAACCGCCAACTGGCCAACACGACCATGAGTATTGTCTACAAGAATGAACTATTGGACAATGTGCACGACGAACTGCTGCAACTGCACGACAATGAGGGGCGGAAACTATCGAACGAACAGCTCCGTAAAATCAACAAAATCATAGAGGATGCGCGGAGCGATGAGCGCGACTGGCACGTTTTCGAGAAGAGTTTCAACGAAGCGCACGAGAACTTCTTCAAAAAGCTCAAAGCAGACTATCCGGAGCTGGTGCCCAACGACATGAAGCTTTGCGCTTACCTGCGCATGAACATGAGCAGCAAGGAGATTGCCTCGCTGCTCAATATTACCACGCGCGGGGTGGAGATTAGGCGGTATCGGCTACGGAAGAAACTGAACCTGACCCCCAATAAAAACTTGACCGAGTTCCTCATGGAAGTCTGAACGCGCGTACCGTTGTTTTTTCGTTTTGCGCGATTATCGTTTGTAATTCGAAGCAACTTTGTCTAAGTTTGCGCCATATTATATGATAGATTATGGCCAAAGCTTCAGATGTAAAAAGTGGTAATATCCTGCGGTTCAATGGTGAATTGGTGTCCGTAGAAGAGTATATCCATCGAACCCCCGGCAACTTGCGGGCATTCTACCAAGCCAAGATGCGCAATGTGAAGACCGGAAAACTCGTAGAATACCGTTTCCGTACCGATGAAGAAGTCGAGATTGCACGTGTCGAAACCAGCGACTATCAATACCTCTATGAAGACGGTGATATGTTCGTGGTGATGGACAATAACTCATTCGAGCAATTCAACATTCCCAAGCAGCTATTCGGTGACTCGGCACGTTTTTTGAAAGAAGGTATGCAGGTACTGGTGGCCATGGAGAGCGAAGAGCCGATTATGGCACAGGCACCGACAACGGTGGAACTGGAAGTGACGTATACGGAACCCGCGGTAAAAGGAGACACCTCAACCAATGCACTGAAAAGTGCAACCGTTGAAACGGGGGTGGAGATCAAGGTGCCGCTTTTTGTCAACCAGGGGGATAAAGTGAAAATAGACACCCGTTCCGGTGGTTATGTGGAACGTGTGAAATAACATATTTTAAATTTTAGGTTTAGGTTGATTAGTCGGTCTTGGGGCTCTCCGCTTCAAGGCCGATTTTTTTTCCGTTAATTAAATTTTACTACCTTGCGGATGTGGATAACCAAATATAACTTTTTTATAACACGTCATTTTCAATCAATGGAAGCCTCAATTAAAAACTACCCCATGCGCAGTCGAATCCGGGCGATCGTTTGTACATGCCTGCTCTTTTTAGGTTCGTTTTCTTTCTCTTGGAGCCAGGAAGACCCTGCCGACCTATTTGTTGGCGTTTGGGAATTGGTGGAGGTGTCGAATATAGCGGGGTCCATGGTTAAAGTGCACCCGGGCAACTATAAAATTTTCGGGACCGATGGAAGTTATCACTTCATGCGGGTCTTTCCCCAAGGAGCATCTTATGTGCAGGAAGGTACGTTTGCCGTGCAATCCGATAGCGTTTATTTAGAACGCATAAATTGGGCGTTAATTAAACAAGTGGAAGGGAAAGCGCATAGACTTACCTACCGGTTGAATGAAAACGGGACAATTTCCATTGAAGGGGTAGGTGAAATTCCTTTCCGGGAAACCTGGCGGAGAGTTGCCAATTATAATACTACATCCGCGGCCAATTAACCGGTATACCACAGCGATTCGTCTAATGCACTTATTGACAAAGCAAGAACTGCGCAAAGTATACCGCGAAAGGCGAGTTGGCCTTTCGGCTGAGGAGTTCCAGGAATTGAATGAGCGGTTGGTGGCGCAGATGGGGTCTTTGGTCTTACATCCCAGTTGCACCGTGCATCTTTTCCTCCCCATTGCCGGCAACAAAGAACCCGATACTTATGCGATTGCCAACTGGTTGCGGCAACAATATCCCGGCATGCGCCTGGTACTCCCCAAAACCGAACGGACGAGTCACCGGATGAGCCATTTGGTATGGGATGCCGAGACCAGGTTGGTGCCCAACCATTGGGGCATACCCGAGCCCGAGGCGGGAATTGCAGTGCGTCCACACGACATCGACGCGGTATTTTTACCTTTGCTGGCCTTTGATGAATACGGACACCGGGTTGGTTACGGTAAGGGCTTTTACGACCGGTTTCTGGCGGAATGCCGCCCCACAACCAAGAAAATCGGGCTATCGTTGTTTGAAGCCGTGGAAACCATCGCCGACGTCTCTACACACGACGTGGCCATGGACCAGTGCATTACACCTACCCGAATATGGACATTTAATACAGCACCCTGAATTTTATCGTGTTATCGATCTGCCGGAGTTGCCGCAGCAATTGCTTATCGTATTGCGTATCCACGTCGGTTACCGCGTAGCCGATATCGCCTTTGGTCATCAGGAACTGGGCAACGATGTTGATGCGGTTTTCGGCGAACACCTGGTTGATCTGCGCCATGACACCCGGTACGTTGCGGTGGATATGCAGTAGCCGATGGGCTTTATCCATTTTGGGCAAGGGCAGATTGGGGAAATTGCGACTGAGATACGTATCGCCTTTATTGATAAAATCAGCCATGCGGCGGGGAATGAACTCCCCATTCCGCTTCTTATCTTTTTTATCGTCAAACAGCACAATACCCTTCTCATTGCAGATATCGCGGTTTACACGGTACTTGCTGTCGCCAAGGTAGCCGATGGTTTTGAGTTTGTCTGCCCTGGTCAACTGCTCATCAGCCAGTGTGACATCCTTGCCCAGCAGCAACATCCCAACGTCTTTGACGTATTTCTCTTCGAATGTTGGTTTGATACGGATGGAAAAACCATCCCGCTTTAGGATGTGTGCGGCAATCTCCGGCACATCACCCACGATGAGGCAGAGGATGCGGTTTTTGGGATATGATATGGCGCGTGGTAGGTCGTTTACATAAAGGAACTCATCAAAGCTGGGGGTTACGTGGTCCGCTTTTTCGGATACGCTTTTCCGTTCGATGTTTTCGGTAAAGGCGAAGAAACGCTCGATCAGCCCAGACTCTTTCAGCTGGAAGTCGGAATAGCCATCACCAATGCCGTAGATTTTGCCGGGCAGTTGCAGTTGCTGTAGGAGCTTTACCTTGCCCCCTTCTTCAGACAGCGGGTTGCCCTCGTCATATCCGGTGATGTTGCCGGCCTCATCAAACGTAAACGTGTTGGCATAGACATTTTCTTTCTTGATATGGTAAGGAATGACTACGGGGAAGATAAATTCCTTGAACCCGCCCGAAACAATCAAAACGCTATCTGCATTCTTCTTGAAGAATTCCTTGTTCCGTGAAAAAGACCGTGAGACCTTCTTTTTCAGTACCCAGATTAATTTGGCGAGATGCTCACGGTTGGCTTCCAGTAATTTAACGCGCGCAGCAAGGCTTTCGCGGAACGACAGTTGGCCATTCATTGACAGGTTGGTAAGGCGCTCGATCTCTTCATATACCAGCTCCTTGGCCGGGTGGTTTGCCAGTGAAATACGGGCCAATTCGTCTAATGCCTCCACCTGCGTGAAGGTGCTGTCAAAATCAATGATGTAATAGTTGTTCAAAGTATGTTGTTATTTCAGTGTTGTACAAATTTCGCGTAGCGTGTCATCTATCGGCTTAAATGCCATGCCGGTGGCGGCGACCACCTTGCGGTTTGAAAAACGCAGTCGCTGGCGGGCCGATTTGGCGGTTTCGCGGGTAATGAGTGGGCGCTCGCCGGTAAACATGGCCAGCAGGCCAGCGGCGCGCCAGGCGATGCTCAGCATCCACGGTTTGGCCCGGTGCTTGGGCGCAGGCCTACCCAGATGGTTGCTGCATCGTGCCAGGAGTTCCCGGTATGTCATGTTTACGTTGCTCAGCAGGAAGCGTTGCCCGATTATGGCGGGGTTGTCCATGAGCAGCACCATCGCTTTGGCGGTATCTTCCACATCAATAAGGCCTACGGACCCGTCGGGGTAGAAATTGAGCCCTTTACGAAGCATCGCGAAAATCGCTCCGCTGGTGTCGCTGCCTTCAGACCGCGCCGATGGACCAATGATGAGTGCCGGGTTTACGATAAGGGCGTCCAGCCCTTCGGCAATTCCCCGCCATACCTCCATCTCACCTTCGTGCTTGGCCACCGCGTAGCCGGGCTGGCTGGATGAATATTCCCACAGATCGTCTTCGGTTGCTTCTTCGTTATGCTTTGGCTGTCCAATCGCAGCGATGGAACTGACATGCAGCAGCCGTGCGCGGTGTTGCAAAGCCAGGTTGACCACATTGGCCGTGCCGGCCACGTTCACCGTCATCAACCGTTGCCGGTCCGCAACATGGTACGATATCATGCCTGCACAATGGTAAACCTTCGATATGCCAATAAACGCATCGCTCAACGCAAAGAAATCATTGATGTCGGCATCTACCCAGGTAAGTGCCGGTAGGTCGATGAGTTCCTCTGGGATAATCGACTTAGCCCGTTTGGTAGCCCGGACCGCCACACCCGAAGCGAGTAATCGTTTGATGAGTATCGAACCAAGAAAACCTGTTCCGCCTGTTACTAAAACCACCGTCTCAGCATAGTTTGATAATAATGCTTTCATCTGTTCCTTTTTACCTTCAGTTGTCAGATGGAGCCTTTGATGATTAATCCGCCAACTGGCGGAGCCCTGTGCGCTTAACGATTATGTTAATCATGTCGGGTTCAAAAGTAAGGTAATAAATGGATATTTCCGCTACAAAAAGCGTTCTTAAGGCAGTGCATAGATCGATAAATTTGCTTTTTATGGGCAAATTTAGCTAAGTTTGCCAAACAACAAACAACTATCATGTCCTTATCGGTTTTCTTTTCACCTGTTTCCTCCAAGGCTTTCACGCCCGACACGGGGTTCTTCCGGTCGCAGATCGGGGCGTCCGTGCGGTTGTTCGATCAGCATTTTCCAGACCTGGACGGTGAGAAGCCGGATTTGGCGTTGTTTGGCGTGCTGGACGACCGGATGGCCAACGGTAACCAAGGGTGTGCCGACGGCGCCGACGCCGTACGGAACTACCTGTATGGACTCTATCAGGGTGATTATACGTTACGGTTGGCCGACCTCGGCAACATCCGGGCAGGGGAGACCGTAACCGATACCTATGCCGCCGTGAAAACCGTTTGTGAGGAACTGATCAAATCGGGTATCGTTCCCGTCATCATCGGCGGTGGGCAGGACATCACGTATGCGCAGTACCTGGCGTATGAGAAGCTGGAGCAACGGGTAGACGTGGCGATTGTTGATTCGCGATTTGACATTGATCAAGAGCAGACGGAGAGCGCCCCCCTGAACGCGCAGACGTATATCAACCACATCATCCTGCACGAGCCGGACTACCTCTTTAACCTGACCAACCTGGCTTACCAGACCTACTTCGTGAGCAAAGAGTCCATTGCCATGTATGATAAGCTCTATTTCAACGCTGTACGGCTGGGTATGATGGCCGGCCAAGTGGGCCAGGTGGAGCCCATTATCCGTTCGGCCGATATGCTAAGCTTCGATATGAGCGCCATCAGGCATTCGGACGCACCCGGTAGTGCTCATGCATCGGCCAACGGGCTGTTCGGTGACGAAGCCTGTCAGGTTTGCCGGTATGCGGGGATGAGCGACAAGCTTACGTCCATTGGTTTTTATGAGTATAACCCGGCGCTCGACAGCCGCGGGCAAACGGCGATGCTCTTGGCCCAGATGATCTGGTATTTCCTCGACGGGTTCTACAACCGCAAACACGATGCACCACTCGTGCCGAAGTCGGCCTACATTACTTACCGCACAAGCGTACATAATGACGCCTATGAATTGGTCTTTGTGAAGAGCAAGAAATCTGACAGGTGGTGGATGCAGGTGCCTTACTCAGGCACGAAGTCGGTCAACGAGCGGTACCACCTGGTGCCTTGCCGTTATGAGGACTATCAGACTGCCGTTGCGGGCGAAATGCCGGATTTGTGGTGGAAAACGCACCAAAAATTGATTTAATGCCGGTGTGCCTAGGGAGTGGGGTAGTCTCCACTACCCAAACACGGCCTGAAATACCTCTTCTACGCGCGCCACGGGCTTGATGGCTATTTGGTATTTACTGCGTTCCAACCCTTTGGTATTGTATTTCGAAAGATAAATAGTCTCGAATCCGAGTTTTTCGGCTTCGGCTATCCGCTGCTCGATCCGGTTTACGGCCCGTATTTCACCGGAAAGGCCCACTTCGCCGGCAAAGGCCACCGTAGTGGGCACGGCGATGTCTTGCTGGGAAGAGATAATGGCCATGATGACCGCCAGGTCGATTGCGGGATCTTCTACCCGTAAACCCCCTGCAATATTGAGGAAAACATCCTGCGCGCTAAGCCGGAAGCCAAATCGCTTTTCGAGAACGGCGAGCAACATATTCATCCGTCTGGTATCGAACCCCGTAGACGAACGTTGGGGTGTACCGTATGCCGAATTGCTTACCAATGCCTGTACTTCAATCAACATCGGCCGTAGCCCTTCCAATAGCACGGCTATAGCAGTTCCGCTGGTGCCGTCTTCGCGCTGCGAAAGGAGAATCTCAGAAGGATTGCTCACTTCGCGCAGGCCAGAGCCCTGCATTTCATATATGCCGAGCTCGGCGGCCGATCCGAACCGGTTTTTCACCGCCCGTAGGATGCGATAGGCGTGGTGGCGGTCGCCCTCAAACTGCAATACGGTGTCTACCATGTGTTCCAGCACTTTGGGACCGGCAATACTACCGTCTTTGGTGATGTGGCCAACAATGAACACCGGTATATCGGTTTCCTTGGCAAAGCGGAGAAGCTCGGCAGTACATTCGCGCACCTGCGATACGCTGCCAGGTGCCGAGTCGACGTGCGGCGAATGCAGCGTTTGGATGGAGTCGACGATCATCACGTCGGGAGCGACCGATTGGACTTGGGCGAAGATGTTTGCCGTTACCGTTTCGGTAAGGATGTAGCAGTTGGCCCGCGATGCCTGGGCAATCCGTTCTGCCCGCATTTTGAGCTGCTGCTCGCTTTCCTCGCCCGAGACATATAAGGTCTTCGCGTTCATGGTGAGCGCGAGCTGTAGCATGAGCGTGGATTTGCCGATGCCCGGTTCGCCACCGATAAGCACCAGGGATCCGCGGACGATGCCGCCACCCAATACCCGGTTCAATTCCCGATCGGGCGTAACCAGCCGGTTTTCGGCCACCTGCTCGATTTCATGTATCACGGCCGCCTTGCGCGACTGCTTTTTGGTGTCCGGGGCGGTACGCCAATCGGGTGTCCGGGAGCTTGGGCGTATAATCACCTCCTCTACAAACGTATTCCATTCATTGCAGGAGGGGCACTTGCCGAGCCACTTGGCCGATTCATATCCGCAGTTTTGGCAGAAGAAGGATGTCTTTGTTTTAGCCATTGTTAATTTACTTGAGCCGCCATCACACGGAGCACATTTTCGCCCAGGATTTTGCGGACCTCGGATTCGGTGTACCCCCGTTGCAGCAGGCCCGCGGTGAGGTTGGGGAAATCGCTGCAATCATCGAGCCCGATGGGGGTGGAGGATATCCCGTCGAAATCGCTGCCGATGCCTACGTGGTCTATGCCCGCGGTCTTCACCATATAATCGATGTGGTCAAGCAACAACGGCAGGGGCGGGCGGAGCTGTTCTTTCGCGGCAGGGGGTAGCCGGCGGAATTTACCGTCGCTTGAGCGTTTTACGCTGTCATCGACCGAGACGTACTTGTCATATAATCGATTGATTTTCGTGTAATGCATGGGATCCAGGAAACCCGAATAGAAATTAAGGCAGATGACGCCGCCGTTTTCGGCGACAGCTTTGATCTGATCGTCCTGCAAATTGCGCGGATGCGCCATCAGCGCGTAGGCGTTGCTGTGCGACACGAGCACGGGTTTGCTGGTTGTTTTTATCACATCGAAAAAAGTCTGCCTGCCCACGTGCGAGAGGTCTACCATCATGCCCAGTTCATTCATCCTGCGGATAACCAGGCGCCCAAAATCGGTCAGGCCCTGATGTTTGAGTTTCTTGGCGTTCCGGCTCTCATCCGTGGCGGAGGTCGCCCATTCCGTGCTGTTGTTCCAGGTAAGGGTGAGGTAACGTGCACCACGGGCAAATAAGCTATCCAGGTAATCTATTCGACCCTCGATCATGTGGCCCCCCTCCACACCGATCACTGCGGCAATCTTCCCTTGTCCGGTAATGATCCGTATGTCGGTGGTAGTCTTTGCAAGGGCGATTTCTGCGGGATTATTTTGAATGACCTGCATCAAGCCGTCAATCTGCTTATTGGCGTAAGCGAACGCCGTGCCTTTGCCATACTTTTCATTGCACCATACAGCGAAAACCTGGACATCAATACCCCCTTCTTTGATCCGCGGAAGGTCGGTGTGGCCGGTGTTGATCCGTTTGCCGATGTCTTTGCCACGCATGACCGACTGGTAGAGGACGTCGTTATGTGTGTCTATAACAAGTGCTGACGCATGGATGCGTTGGGTGTCTTGCGCATGTAGTCTGCCTGTGCAGCAGGCAACGGCGATGAGTAGCACGGCTTTATTCATAGCGAACTTATTTGTTCCGGACCGCTTCGTAGATCCGATCTTGGATGCGGCTGCGGACGTTCAACTCATACAGTTTGGTGCTTACCACCGGATGTACGCGGTTGGAAAGGAAGATATAAATCAGTTGCTCCTCTGGGTCTATCCATATGCAGGTACCCGTATAGCCCGTATGGCCGAATGTAGCCGGCGATGCGAACTTGGACGGGTATGCTTTGCTCGTGTCGGGGTCGCCGCGGTCGAACCCTAAGCCCCGTCTGCTTGTTGCCGATTGCTTGGACGTGAACAGGTCTACCGTTTCCGGTTTGAAATACCGATCGCCCCCATATTCGCCCCGATTGAGTAGCAGCTGCCCGTAAATGGCCAAGTCGTTTGCCGTGGCGAAGAGGCCCGCATGGCCGGCAATGCCACCGGCCATACCCGCACCTTGGTCGTGCACATAGCCCTGGAGCAAGGTTTTCCGGAAAGTTTTATCGTCTTCTGTGGGTACGATACGTGCTTTCGGGAAACGCTGCCTGGGAAGGTATCCGGCCGTTTGCATGCCCAACGGGCGATAAAATTCCTGCTGGATATAGTCTTGTATGGGTATACCCGTTTGGTGTTCGGCCACTTCCTTCATCACGTACATGCTGATATCGCTATATACATATTTTCTGGTGGGATTGAGTTTCGACTGTAGCATGATGGGCCACATCACCTCTTCATAATACTGCGTGCGGATGTAGCATCCATCGGCGACTTTTACGGCGTATGCTGCCGAAGAGTCGGTACTGAGGTCACCCGGCTTGAGTTTCCGGTAAAAGGGAATATACGGAATGAAGCCGGCCTCGTGGAGCATGACGTCCCGCAACACGGTGCCGTTCTTGTTGGTTTCCTGTGCCTGCAGGAGGTAATGACCCATGGTGCTGTCGAGGTTGACGATACCACGCTCGGTAAGGCGCATGATGGTAGGCGTTGTCGCCGTAATTTTCGTTATGGAGGCCATATCGAAAATATCGGAGATTTTCGTTGGCTCCGCCTGCTCATAGGTATGGTATCCGTATGACTTTTCAAAGATCACCTTGCCACTTTTGACGGCCATGACCACGCCTCCGGGAATAGCCCGTTCGCGGATGGCTTCGTTCATGATGTGATCAATATCGGTTTCCAGTTGTACCTGGTCGATACCGAGCGTCGCTGCATCGGTATAGGTCAATCGAGTTTGTGCAGTGGTGTAACCCGCGCCGATGGTATACCGCGGTGAGAACGATTGCGGCAACTTTGCCGTACATGCAAGGCCACCGAAAAGGGACATTGCGGCATCGGCTGCCGATGCTTCGGTTTTTTCGGGGCTCCATAAAATGGGGAAGCGGAGAAAGTCCAGCTCTTTTAAGGCGGTACCATTGCCGAAAACCGCGAGTATGACTTCTTTGCCTACGGCTTGTGTGGTGATAAACTGCATGAGCCGGCGATCGGATAGGTCTTCGGCGGACAATACGGCAATAATGGTATTGTAAAACTTGATGTTTTCATCGAGGTGTAGGTAGCTATCGGCTTGCACCGGTATCGCAAAGCGGTCTACAGGTGCGTAGCGGCTAATTTGTTCGCCAAAGGCGGTGGATAGCGACGCATCGAGGCGGGTGATGAGTGCCGTTTGCCGTTCGGCGAGGTCCCGCAGTGGAATCACATGAGCTTGGTTGTTGAGTAAGACGGCCTGGTTTATTCTTGCGTGGGTTGGGAGTTGTGCGTATAGCGCCGCATTGGTGTATATGCATACCGTAAAAACGCATAGCAGCGTAATAATTTTTCTCATGGTAGACGAATATCGGTAATTTGCATAAAAAATAGCTATCTCTTGTGTTTTTTATGATTTTTGTAGTTCATTTACCCATAGCTGATGTTTCAAGTAAACGCTTCTTTTTATCGGTTTCTCTCGGCATTGCAGGATAGGCTTACGCTTGCATTTAGTTTAAAGGCGCTTTCAGAAAAGGCGTGTTTGCTGTACCCGGAAGGTGAGGGTATTCGTATAGTTTACTACCGGTGCGGTGCTGGGCAGCGCATCCCGGTAGCAGGTGATGGCCGGTGTGTGCACGTCGATGAAGACACCTGGATTACAAAACCCGATATTTTGCTCAGCCGCATTGCCGCATTGATGGGGCAGGCACAGCGTATCCATGCGCGGGATACCGTGGCGGCACGGATTGAAAAACACGTAACGCTGTCTTTTTTGCAAGAGCATCACTTGCAGGTGGCATTGGCGGGCAAATACCGCTACGGACTTTACCACGGTGGCGAGCTGGTCGCGGCAGCGGTGTTCAGCGGTGGCCGGCGCATGGCCGGCAAACCAATCGACTACCGCTCTTACGAACTGCTCCGCTTCTGCCACAAACAGGGTGTACATGTTGTGGGGGGCTTCAGTAAGCTGCTTGATGCTTTCCAACGCGACTTCGATCTCGGCGATATCATGACGTATGCCGACAAGGATTGGTCGGACGGCAACAGCTACCGCAAGTTGGGATTTGCGATGGTGGGCGAAACCGCACCGCAGCTATTCTGGGTTGACCCGCGCACGATGCAACGTTATTACGAACGTACGCTGCCCCCGGAAATCCGTACGGTACCTGCCGATGAGCGCGTAGCCGCGGGGTATGTGACGGTTTACAACAGCGGGAGTATGAAGTATATTTTTAGTATATTCGACGGATTTTAACTGAGCTATTGAACTTTTTAATGTAGAAAAACAGATGAACAGAAAACTTCGCATGGGTATGGTAGGCGGGGGAAAAGATGCCTTCATCGGTGCCGTGCACCGTATTGCAGCCAATATGGACGGACTGGTGGAACTGGTATGCGGTGCATTTAGCATCAACCCCGATATTGCGCGTGAATCAGGAAAAGCGCTTTTCATTCCCGAAGACCGGGTTTACCTGACGTTCCAAGAGATGATTGAAAAGGAAAGCCAACTTCCGGAAGGCGAACGTATGGATTTTGTGACGATCGTAACACCCAATTTCGTCCACTTCGAACCCGCAAAATTGGCCTTAGAGAATGGGTTTAACGTGGTTATTGAAAAGCCGATGACCTTCACGCTCGAAGAAGCCAAGGAACTCAAGGAAATCGTGGATCGTACCGGTAACATATTGTGTCTTACCCATACGTACAGTGGCTACCCCATGGTGAAGCAGGCCAAAGCGATGATCAAGGAGGGTGTGCTCGGAAAAATCAGGAAAGTGGTGGTGGAGTATCCGCAGGGCTGGTTGAGCCGGCTTTCCGAGCGCGAGGGAAATGCCCAAGCCGCTTGGCGTACAGATCCGAAAAAATCGGGGAAAAGCGGTTCGATGGGAGATATCGGAACCCATGCGGCCCACTTGGCCGAATACGTGACGGGTTTAGCAATTTCCGAGCTTTGTGCCGACTTGTCGACCTTGGTTGAAGGACGCCTATTGGATGACGATGGCAATGTGTTGCTGCGCTTTGATAATGGCGCACGGGGGGTACTGGTGGCTTCCCAGATTTCCGCCGGCGAAGAGAACGCATTGCGCATCCGTGTGTATGGCGAAAAAGGAGGTATCGACTGGGCTCAGGAAGACCCCAATAATCTTATCGTGAAGATGCTCGACCAGCCGCGTCAATATATCCGTACGGGCAACGGCTATGCGGCACCCTATACGCTCAGTAGTTTTGCGGTACACAATACACGCGTGCCATCCGGTCACCCCGAAGGATTATTGGAAGCGTTCGGTAATATTTACCGGAATTTTGCGCTCACGGTTTCTGCAAAACTCAACGGCGAGACACCCACTGCCGAGATGCTGGATTTTCCGCAGGTTGATGAGGGGGTGCGGGGGATGGCGTTTATCGAAAACGTCGTAGCTAGCAACAACTCCTTCGAAAAGTGGACTAAATTCGTGGTGTGAAGGACACACCCGATCTCATCGTGATTCTTGGCCCCACCGCCTCCGGGAAAACACGGTTGGCGGTGGAGGTGGCCAAGCGGATTGATGGGGCGATTATCAGTGCCGATTCCCGACAGGTGTACCGTGGTATGGACCTCGGCACAGGCAAAGACCTCGAAATCTACGGGGATATTCCCTATTTCTTAATCGATATCCGGGAAGCCGGAGACACGTATGATGTAAGCCAATTCCGGAAAAATTTCCATGAGGCCCTCGATGGTATTAGGCAGCAGGGAAAACGGCCTATACTGTGTGGTGGTACCGGATTATATATCCAGTCGGTGCTGCAGCGATTTGACTACAGCGAGGTGCCGGTGGATATAGCCCAGCGCAACGAACTGGAAACACTGGAAATCGACGTGCTTCGCGATCGGTTGAAGCAGTTGCCTAGTCCACCCGGTTTTAACGCCGACACAAGCACTAAGAAACGACTTATCCGGGCAATAGCGATCTGTACGTGGTGTCAGCACCATGCGCTGCCTTCCGACGGTTGTGCCCCCATCCCTGCCGTACTTTTTGGTATAAACCCGGCAGTGGAAGTGCGCCGGCAACGCATCACCGACCGGCTTCGCGTGCGGATTGACCAAGGGCTCATCGAAGAGGTAAGGGAGCTATTGCAAAAGGGCATACCGCCTGAGCGGCTGGTCTATTACGGGTTGGAGTATAAGTATGTAACCCGCTACCTCTTGGGGGAGCTGGATTACGAAACATTTTTTGCGCGGCTCAATACCGAGATACATCGTTTTGCCAAACGGCAGATGACGTATTTCCGGAAGATGGAAAAGGATGGGCTAGAAATACATTGGTTGGCCAACGGGCCGATAGATGATATGGCCACCGAGGTGGTGGCCATATCTGCTATAATTTGATCTCTACCTCTTTGCCATTGAAGAAATGGAACTCGGTGAGGAAGTATGAAGTAACCGGTTTTAGCTTTATCCAGCGCCCGAATTTAAAATACCACTTCACCCGCCGCGAAATAAAGCCCGATTTGAGGTAGGTGTAAATATACGGGTGGATACAGAGGGTGATGTCCTTTTCGTTTTGCTCTTGTAAGATGAAGCTCAGGTTGTTTTCAATATCATCCATCAAAACGATGCTTGAGCGTATCTCACCGGTGCCATCACAAGCGGGGCATTTCTCATTGGTGACGATGCTCATTTCAGGGCGTACCCGTTGCCGCGTGATCTGTACCAAGCCGAATTTGCTCGGTGGTAGGATGGTGTGCCGCGCACGGTCGGTCGCCATGCATTGTTTGAGGTAGGCGTGCAGCTCCTTGCGGTTGGCCGGCTTATGCATATCGATAAAATCGATAACCACGATACCACCCATATCGCGAAGACGGAGTTGGCGGGCAATTTCTTTGGCCGCCTCCATGTTTACCTGCAGTGCGTTCTCCTCCTGGTTTTCTTTGTTGGCCGTCCGGTTGCCACTATTCACATCGATGACGTGTAGGGCTTCCGTATGCTCAATGACCAGGTAAGCACCTCCATGCAGGTTGACCGTTTTGCCAAAAGCGGCCTTGATTTGCCGCTCAACACCGAAATGCTCAAAAATCGGCTCACGGTGTTTATACAGCTTGACGATTTTTTCCAGATCGGGCGAAATTTCCTGCACATAAGAACGGGTCTCTTCGTAGATGGCCTGTTCGTTGACATAGATATGCGAAAACTCATCGGTGAGGATGTCGCGCAAGATGGTCGACGTCCGATCCATCTCGCCAAGTACCTTTTGCGATGGCTCGGCCGCTCGCAGGCGACTGGTGAGCACTTCCCATTTCGAAATAAGATCCAATAAATCCTTTTGCAGTTCGGCAACCCCTTTCCCTTCGGAAACGGTCCGTATAATCACGCCGAAATTCGTAGGCTTGATGCTTTCTACGATTTTTTTCAGCCTATTGCGCTCCGTGTTGCCTTTGATGCGCTTTGAAATGGATACCGCACTTGAAAACGGGACGAGTACAACGTACCTCCCGGCAATAGACAGATCTGAACTTAACCGAGGTCCCTTGGTAGAAATAGGTTCCTTGGCTATCTGAACAGGCAACAGCATATTCCGGGTAAGTACCTCGGATATTTTGCCGGCCTTGTTGATGTCCTTTTCTAATCTTAAACTATCGAGCAGTTTCTCTTTGTAACTGCCTTTCTTTACCAATTTGGTGAGCTTGATGAGCGATTGGACCTGGGGGCCCAGGTCGAGGTAATGGAGGAACGCATCCTTCGAATAGCCAACATCCACAAAGGCAGCATTAAGGCCGGGCATGATTTTCTTTATCCTACCCAGGTAAATGTCACCTACCGCATAGTTGTTATTAATTTGTTCCTTATTGAGCTCTACAAGCTGTTTGTCTTGAAGTAAAGCGATAGTGACCCCCCTCTCGGGGGCCGAATCGATAATTAACTCCTTTACCAACAGCTATTCCTTTTGCAAAGCAGGCAATTATCGGGAACCTAAAAAAGAATGTTCCCATGGTCATTTGCGAAAGGATAATAACCTGCTTTGAATGAAAAATAAAAAACGTTTTATCCATATCCCGCTAGTCTCCCGGGAACAATTTGTAAGGGCAGAGTTCTGTTGTGGATGCACAGATTGGTGCTACCACGCTCATTTATATACCCTATGCCGGAAGCAGGATCATGTGAGGCAAGGTTATTTTTTCTTGTGCCTGTTTTTTCTTAAACGTTTTTTACGTTTGTGGGTAGCCATTTTGTGTCTTTTTCTTTTTTTTCCGCTTGGCATAGCTTAAAATTTTTTAAATGAATAAAATTAAAATGATTATTTACTCAATTCATCAATTTTACGATTGATAAATTGGGTCAGGGTCGGATCGGCCGCCAGATCCCTGCTTTTTTCAAAAGCAGCGATGGCTTCGCGATTCAACCCGATGTTTTCATAACTTGTTGCCAGATAAAAATAGGATTCGGCGTCGGGCTGTTGGGATACAACCGTGTTAAACCGATCGATAGCAAGGTCAAACTGGCGTGACTGCATGGAAAATAAGCCTAAACTTTTGTTAGCCCCAACGTGTGATGGCTGCACACTCACCACCTCCCGAAGCAGTGCGATACCGGGCATTGGGTTTTTCGATCCAGTTACGTACGCACTGCCCAGGCCCACCTTGGCATCCAGGTTGGTCGAATCCAATGCCAATGCGTTTTCATATGCATTGATGGCATAATCGTTGAGGACACCCGCTGTCAGCGTGTCTTGGAGGTTGGCGTAAGCCGCACGGTATGCATCACCAGCGTTGAGCCAATCATCAAACTGGCCATCGAGTTTTGCCAACTCTTCGTAGATGAAACCCAGTGGAGCCGTCTTGTTCACATCGTCCCATTTGATGGCGAGCTGCTGCAGCAGAGTACGCTTCTCCGTGTCGCTGGCACGTTGCAGCTCAGCCTCGATAGCCGATATTTCCTGGATGATACTCGGGTTAAGCCCTTCTTTGGCTTTTTGCGATACGGATTCAAGGGTAATTTGCGGCCCGGTAGCGGTGCTCGAAGCAGCCTTGTCTTCATTGACCAAACCTTTGATGGGCTGGGCCAATAAAAACCCCATCAATACGACGATGGATGTGATGGCGACTACCTGTTTGGTTCGTTGCTGCATGTGGATACCCGTGTTTGCCGCTTGCGCGCAAAAATTACTTATTGCCAGTTTTTACCTTCTCAACAAAGGTCTTAGCCGGTTTGAATGTTGGCACATAGTGCGCAGGGATAATGATGGCGGTGTTTTTTGAAATATTGCGAGCTGTCTTTTCTGCCCTTTTCTTTACGACAAAACTGCCGAAACCCCGTACATAAACATTCTCGCCCCCAACCATCGCGTTTTTGACAACTTTGAAGAATGCCTCAACCGTTTCTTGAACATCTACTTTCTCCAGTCCGGTTTTGTTTGCGATTTCTGCTATAATTTCTGCCTTAGTCATATCTATAATTTTTGTAATTAATTATTTTTCAATACATAAGCCCTTCCAATGTTGGGGATGCAAAAGTATCGCTTTAAAACGACATCTTAAAATAATTTTGTTAAATTTTTGTAAATGCGTCAGTTACGGCTTATTCATGTTGGTTCCCCTACAACGTTTTCGTGAATTTTTATGTGAAAACGTATCTCTATTCAATCCATTTTTGACTAATATTGGGGATTAAAATACACAATAGACCTTATTTCTTAAAACTATGGACGGAATACAACAGTTTTCTTTAGCCGGTAAAGTGATTGTGATTACAGGCGCGACAGGAGTTCTGGGCGAATCGTTCGCTTTGGCTACCGCAGCGGCAGGTGCTAAAGTGGCGGTGTTGGGTCGTAACAAGGAACGGGCGGATGCTCGGGTTGCGGCGATAAAGCGTAACGGTGGCGACGCCATTGCCGTGATTACGGATGTATTGGATGAACAGGCTGTACACCAGGCTAAGGACCAGATATTGGACGCTTGGGGCACAATAGATGGGCTGGTGAATGCGGCGGGAGGGAATATCCCGGGGGCAACGATTGGCCCCGACCAAAATCTTTTTGATACCAAAATTGCCGATACACAGAAAGCCGTTGAATTAAATCTCTTTGGTACGGTTATCCCTACGCACGTTTTCGGCCGGATAATCGCAGAGAAGGGGAAAGGATCTATTGTAAATATTTCGTCGTTGGCCGCCCAACAAGCCATTACCCGTGTAATGGGGTATAATATGGCCAAATGTGCAATTGAGGGCTACACCAAGTGGATGGCCGTCGAGTTGGCCCAGCGTTATGGCGATAAAGTGCGGGTGAATGGCATCGCCCCCGGGGTGTTCCTTACCGAACAGAACCGCACGTTGCTGACCAACCCCAATGGGTCTTATACCGACCGCGCACAGCGGTTCGTGAACAATACGGCATTCGGACGGCTGGGCGACCCGGCTGAACTCACCGGTACGTTAATCTTCTTGCTAAGCGATGCGTCGGGCTTTATTTCGGGTGAAACCATATTGGTGGATGGTGGATTCAACGCCTGGAGTGGGGTGTAGCTATTTAGTAGTTAGTAATTAGTATCTAGTGGTTCGTATTGCACATTGAGGCGAACGGGTTTAGCCTGCCGGGAGCAACAGCATGCAAAAAGCACAGCGCAAAAAGCAGAAGGCAAAATAAAAGACATGACAAAAAAACTTGAACAGACGTGGCGGTGGTACGGTCCTGCCGATACGGTTTCATTGCAGGATATCAAACAAGCGGGGGCAACCGGGATTGTAACGGCGCTGCACCACATTCCCCATGGCGACGTGTGGCCGTTGGAAGACATACGCGAGCGGAAAGCGATTATCGAAGCTGCCGGACTGACATGGAGCGTCGTGGAAAGTGTAGCAGTGCACGAGGCTATAAAAACCCGGCGGGCCGATGCGGAGCGGTACCTAGACAATTATCGGCAGAGCCTACGGAACCTTGCTGTTGCGGGAATAAAAACGGTCTGCTATAATTTTATGCCGGTATTGGATTGGACACGCACCCAACTCGATCTGGAGATGAAAGACGGCTCTAAAGCATTGTATTTTGATTGGAATGATTTGGCAGTTTTCGACCTGTTTGTATTGAAAAGGGAAGGGGCCGAACAGGATTATCCGGAAGCTGTGAGGGTGGAGGCCAAGAAACGGTATGAAGCCTATTCCCCACAGGCGATCGAGCTCCTCAACAGCAATGTGTTGATGGGGATACCGGGCGAGCGCAGTATTGAACTGGATGAATTACGGGAAAGTATCCGCGAATATGCGACCATTGGCTTCGATGGCCTGCGTGAGAACCTGATTTGGTTCCTGTCTGCTATTGCCGATGTATGCGAGGAAGAAGGTATCCGGATGACCATCCATCCGGATGACCCCCCTTATCCAATTCTCGGGTTACCGCGGATTGCGAGCAACAAGGAAGACCTTTTGTATATTATCCGTTCGCTGGACCGGCCCTTCAACGGCATCTGCTTCTGTACAGGGTCACTGGGTGCGGGTAAGGGCAATGACCTTCCCGATATATTCGATGCAGTGAAGTCACGCGTCTATTTCGCGCACCTGCGCAACGTGAAAAAGGATAGCCTGGGGAATTTTTACGAGGCCGATCATCTCGACGGCGACGTTGATATGTATACGGTGATGAAGGCATTGGTCGCCGAAAACCAACAGCGTGGCGAAGCGATACCGTTCCGGCCGGACCATGGGCACCAGATGCTCGACGACATGGACAAGATTACCGCTCCGGGGTATTCGGCCATCGGGCGCCTGCGCGGCTTGGCGGAGCTTCGGGGACTGGAGTTAGGAATAATGGGACAGTAATCAGATCACTATACACATGGCTTATTTTCTTCACGACGATTTCCTGCTTCAGTCGAAACATGCCGTACGGCTTTACCACGAGTACGTTAAAGAACTACCCATCATCGATTACCATTCGCACCTTCCTCCCGATGGTATTGCGTCTGATGGGAAATTCGAAAACCTAACGCGTATCTGGCTCGCGGGCGACCACTATAAATGGCGCGCACTGCGTGTGCTGGGTACCGAGGAGCAATACATAACCGGTACGGCAACCGACCGGGAGAAATTCCGCAAGTGGGCCGAGGCGGTTCCCTACACGTTGCGCAATCCGCTGTACCATTGGACCCACATGGAACTCAAGAACCCATTCGGCATCACCGAGCTGTTGGGACCTGGGAATGCGGACCGGATTTTCGATACGGCCTCGGCACAATTGCAAACATCGGCGTTTTCACCCCGGGGGTTGTTGACGCATTTCGGCGTGGAAATGGTAGGGACGACCGATGATCCTGTGGATGACCTGCGCCACCACCAAGCCATTGCCGGCTCGGGTTTTGGAACAAAGGTGTTGCCAACGTTCAGGCCGGATAAGGTGTTCCAACTGAGCAAGGGTGACGACTATCGCCGCTATATCGATCAATTGCAGGCGAGCAGCGGCGTGGCCATCGTTGATTTGGATACCCTATTGGATGCCTTGTGGAACCGACTGTATTATTTCCATAGCCATGGCTGCCGCATTGCCGACCATGGCCTCAACAGCCTTCCTCGTGAAGTGGATACAAGTCTTTCATTGGACGAAGTGTTTAAACTGGTGCTTGCGGGCGATGATGCCCTGGCGGCTGAACATGAGGAGGCATTTACCTTTTTGGTGCTTTCTGAATTGTGCAAATTGTATCACGACAAAGGATGGGTGCAGCAATTCCACCTCGGTCCGCTTCGGAATACCAATAGCCGGAAATTGCGGGAGCTCGGCGCCGATACCGGATACGACTCTATCGGCGATTTCCAGCAGGCACAGTCCATGCAGCATTTTTTCAATACGTTGGAGGAAGAAGGCCGTTTGGCCAAAACCGTGGTATACAACCTCAACCCCGCAGATAACGCCGTTTTTGCCGCCATGATGGGGAATTTCCAGGCGGAAGGGACCAAAGGCAAGATGCAGTTTGGTTCGGGCTGGTGGTTTCTGGACCAGCTCGATGGCATGACCCAACAACTGAATACCTTGTCGAACATCGGATTGATCAGTTGTTTCGTGGGGATGCTGACCGATTCACGCAGCTTCCTGTCGTACTCGAGGCATGAATATTTCCGACGGTTGCTATGCAACCTCTTCGCCGAAGATATGAACAAGGGCCTGCTGCCGGATGATATCGATTGGACAGGCAAAGTGATACAAGATATTTGCTACCACAACGCCAAGCAGTATTTCAACTTATAATTTTGGGGCGCCCATCGTCCGGAACGCCTCATCGAGGCTTTCGAAGATGGCGCGCTTGGTCTTTTCCAGCTCGACCTTCGTGTGCGCTGCGGAAACAAATCCTACTTCGTAGCCCGAAGGCCCCAGGTATACGCCGCGGTTGAGCAATTCGCGATGGAATGCCTTATAGTATTCCATGCTACTGTGATCGATATCGCTGGCAGCCAGGATGGTCTCTTTGTCGGTAAAAGCAAACCAAAAAATCGAGCCGATCTGGAAAACCTTGAACCGGTAGTTTTTGGCGGAAGCATAGCGTTGTATCGCTTCGACGAACTCCGTGGTCTTCGTGTGGAGGTTTTTATAGAAATTACCGCTTTTAAGTACCGTGAGCTGTGCGATTCCCGCAGCCATGGCTACGGGATTGCCCGATAGGGTTCCAGCTTGGTAAACGGCGCCCTCGGGCGATATGTGGCCCATCAGCGCGGCCGATGCGCCATAGGCACCCACGGGCATACCCCCGCCGATAATTTTGCCATAAGTGACGATATCCGGATGCACGTCGTAATGGGCCGCTGCGCCTTCAAACCCAAGGCGGAACCCGGTAATGACCTCATCAAAGATAAGCAGCGCTTGATGCTGGTGGGTAATTTCGCGTAGGAAGTGGATGTATTCCCGGTCTTGGATAAGCAGTCCGTTGTTTGCCGGTACCCCCTCAATGATGACCGCTGCGATTTGCCCCTCGAATTGGGCGAACGCCGTTTCCACAGCGCTCCGGTCATTCAGTGGAATAACGATAGTTTCGTCGGCAAATGCTTTGGGAACCCCGGCGGAAGAGGTCTCGCCGAATGTGACCAGCCCCGAACCCGCCTTCACCAGCAGTGAATCGGAGTGGCCGTGATAGCATCCTTCGAATTTGATGATTTTATCGCGCCCGGTATACCCCCTGGCCAGCCGGATGGCCGACATGACGGCCTCGGTACCGGAGCTGACGAACCGGATTTTCTCGATGTATCTGTTGTGTTCGAGGATGAGCTCGGCGAGTTCGTTCTCCAATGCTGTGGGCGCACCGAAACTTAAGCCTTTTTCGAGGGTTTGGGTTACTTTTTCCCTTATTTTGGGATGGTTGTGGCCCAATATCAATGGTCCCCAGGAACAGCAGAAATCAATGAATTTGTTGCCATCGGCGTCCCATAGGTAACAGCCATCGCCCCGTTCGATAAACAACGGCGTACCATAAACCGATTTGAATGCCCGTACGGGCGAGTTGACGCCTCCAGGAAAATACCGTTGGGCCCGTTCAAATAATTCGGCTGATTTTTCACGTACAATATCGTTTCTTTTGCCCGACGGGGGCTGAGGTTCATCACTTCCGCCGAAGGCTTTCTTCAATGCGTCTAACATCTTTATTAACTATCAACTATCAACTATCAATTATCAATCCGTTTAGAGCCACTTATTTTCCAGTACTTCCTTGGCATGGTAGGTGAGGATGGCGGTGGCTCCTGCCCGGCGGATTCCCGTAAGGACTTCCATTGTTGCCCGGCGCTCATCGAGCCAGCCATTGCGGGCTGAGGCTTTAACCATAGCATACTCACCACTGACGTTATAAGCTGCTATAGGAAGGTCAAAACCATCACGCAGTAGCTTGATAACATCCAGGTAGGCGAGTGCCGGCTTTACCATCAAGAAGTCCGCCCCTTCTTGGGTGTCCAATTCCGCTTCGATCAACGCTTCGCGCTGATTGGCGGGATCCATTTGGTACGATTTCTTGTCGCCGTGTTTCGGTGCTGAGTTGAGGGCGTCGCGGAAAGGGCCATAAAAGGCGCTGGCGTATTTGGCGGTATACGACATCAATGATACCTTGGTGAAGCCGTTTTCGTCTAGCACATTACGGATGTAACCGATCCGTCCATCCATCATGTCTGATGGCGCAATGATATCGGCACCTGCTTGGGCATGCGCCAGTGCCATCTGGCCCAAGATGATCAATGTTTCGTCATTCAGCACTTCGCCGTTTTCCACCAGACCGTCATGCCCGTCGCTACTGTAGGGGTCCATGGCTACATCGGTGATGACACACGCTTCTGGGAAACGTTGTTTCACTTCGGCGATGGCACGGAGGTACAAACTGCCTTTCCTCGTGCTTTCGGTTGCGTACTTGTCTTTGAGTGATTCATCGATATTGGGAAACAAATCGAATGCATGCAGCCCAAGTTCCATGCAGTGCTCCACCTCGCGGAGTAGGTTGTCTACCGTATACCGGTAAATACCGGGCATGGAGGAGACCTCTGTTTTAACGTTGTTGCCATCGATAATAAACAAGGGAAATATCAGGTTTGACGCCGTGATGTGCGTTTCCTGCACCATATCCCGTATCACCGCTGATTTGCGGTTTCTTCTTGGTCGTATTAGCATGCTATATTAATTGGAAATCCCTCGAAATCATATATGGTATCATCAACAAAGCGGCTAGTAATCCAACCCGAATACCGCTTCGGCAAGACCGATTTCGTCGGGTGAGTACGGGAGTGTGTATGGCAGTCCGAATTCTTCGATTTTCCGACCTGTAGACCGCCCGATACAGATAATCTGTTGGCCCGGGTCGACCAGGTTATCTACGAAATAGGCCTCCACATTTGAGGGGCTGGTGAAAATCAATACATCGGCGTTCGACTTGGACACGTTGGTATCGATGCGCGTCTGATATACCGGTAGATTGATTACTTTAGTATCTGCCGTTAGTGACTTTTGGATGGTTTCCAGAGAATCTTTGGCACGGGGAATCAGCACGGTGGTGCCATCGGCAATTTTGGCAAACTCTTCGGCGATTTCCTCCATGTTGATGCCCAGCCTTTCTCCGGAAAACTCCGGGGCATGGCCAAACTGCCTGAGCATCTCTTCGGAGCCACGCCCGATAACCGCAAATTTCGTTCGTTTACTCAGCCGCGGTTCGAGTTTAAAGAAGTTTTCGATGCCATTTTTACTACCAAAAAACACCCAGTCGACATACTTGAGAATATAGGGGTCTAGCTTATTAATCATGGGGAAAATGCGGATCAGTGAGCGACCCTCCACCTTAATGTCGTGTTTGGCCATGGCACGATGGAAATAGCTGGCTTCGGATAAGTCGCGCGTGATGAATACATGGCCCGGCAGTTTCCGCGTTTTGTCGAATTTATTGGCGATCCGTTCGGCCAGCCCGTCCGTGTGTTCGGCGGTGAGGTAGAGGCGGTCGGGAAACTCTTCGCTATCTTCGGCGTTGGAGGTCCATACTTCATACAAATCGCCCTGTTTACGGCAGTAACAACCCAACGGCGCATGGCACCCTGCATCGAAAAGGTTCAGCACTTTGCGTTCAACGGCAATGGTATCTGCCACGGCAGCGTTGTGTATGGACTGCAGTACGTCCGCGAGTTGCGTGTCGTTTTCACGGATCTGCACCGCTAAGACCCCTTGTGCCGGGGCAGGTATGATTTCCACCGGTGGGAGTTCTTCGACATGGAAGTCGCTGAGGTCAACATTGACGCGGGTAATCCCCGCTTTGGCAAGCATGATGGCATCAAAATTCTCGTCGCGGAGTTTCTGAATGCGGCTCAGTACATTCCCACGGAGGTCATCGAACTCCAAATCCGGGCGCATGGCCAACAACTGCGCTTTCCGGCGGTTTGAAGAAGTACCTACGATGGCGTTGTGTTTAAGTGCTAGACGTTTCTTCAGGTCTACACAGTCTTTATGGATGATGAGCAACTCCGACGGGTCTTCACGGGCGGTAACGGCTGCGATGGTGAGGCCAGGGGGGTGTACTGTGGGGAGATCCTTGTGTGAATGGACAGCGAGGTCGATACCTCCATTTAATAGCTCTTCTTCCAATTCTTTGGTAAAGAACCCTTTTCCTTCCAGTTTGTCCAGCCGTAAATGCTGCACAATGTCGCCCTGTGTCTTGATGACTTTGAGTGCTGCATCCACGCCGATTTCGGCCAGTCGGTCTTTGACGTAATTGGCCTGCCATAAGGCCAGCTCACTTCCACGGGTGCCAATAATGAGCGTGCGGTCTACCAATTTTGTTAGGGTAGGGGCCGTTTTAGTCAGGGGTTCATCTGTTAGCATACACAAACTTAGCTAAATTATTGATGTTTTTTAATATCTTTCTGGTATCAATGAAATCACGACGCTGTGTTCGGGGATCTCTTCGCTGCCATTAAGAGCCTTTTAAGTTTGCGAAACTTAACGAATATAAGGCGTTATCCGAACGGATAAGTTAAAAGATTGTACGTTTCGGGTAACGACGAGGCACTAATGGATGTCCGAATGGTTTGTCTTAACCAAAATATCCTTGGCCATCACCATGGGTACTTTGATGTATTTTTTTTCCATATAGTCCATTACTTTTTCGAGCACAGCCCTCGAATTGGCATCCAACGCACCTACTTCGGTGGCGAATACCTCATTGAGTGCAAAAGAACGTATTTCTTTTACTTTCTCGGGTACTTCGCGCATAGCCAGTTCCACGCGGCGTTGCTTGAGTAGCGGAAGGAATTCGCGGATGTTGTCGGCGATGATTTGTTCCGCATGGACTAATTCATCATAACGCTCCTGCAAGTTTTTGGAAGCGATTGCCTGTAGACCGCTTACTTCTATATAGTGTACCGGATACTCCTCCAATACTTCGGGATGGACATCGTTGGGGATGGCTAAATCGACGACAACCTTCCTGTCGGTCTCGCCATTGAGGAGCGATTGGTAGCGTGTGTTATCGATAATCGCTTCGGGCGACCCGGTACAGGTGATCAGGATGTCAAATCCACCCTTGTAATGGGGAAGTTCGCTCAATGGGTACGCTTCAGCATTCAATTCGGCGCTCAGTGCTCGTGCATTCTCCAAGGTGCGGTTAAATATCACGAAATTCGAAAAACGGTGTTTCAAAAGGTACTTAGCGATGTTTTGGTTGGTTTCCCCCGCGCCGATAATGAGAATACGTGGGTTGTCTTCCAATTTGATTTCACGCAATTTGCGATAAGCCAGCGAAACCACGGAAACCGGATTGCGGGATATGCGCGTATGTGTATATACCTCTTTTGCTGTTTTTACTAGCCGATCCATAACCAACCGAAGGAAATCGCCCGTAAAACCGCTCTTGCGGCAACGCTCATAGGCCCTACGCACCTGTGCTAGGATTTCCTTTTCGCCTACAACCAAACTTTCCAATGAACACGACATCCGGAGCAGGTGGTTCAAGGCGTCGATACCCTCGTAGGTGTTTACCTGGCCCAAGAAACACTCCAGTTGTGCTGAAGGAACACAGAAGTTGAGCTTGTGCATGAATTCCTTGATGAACGTGGGCGTTAATTCATGTGCACCATAGAACACAAATTCAACGCGATTGCAAGTACCCACATAAAAAATTTCGGGAATGTCAAAGCTATTCTTCAGGGTAATCAGTCGACTCTCCAACTCTTCGTTGCAAATCACAAGGTTTCCTAAATCCTTAAGATCCACATGTTTGTGGGTAAATGCTATGACTTTAAGATTCTTCAAGGCTGTACTATGCTCCCTTAATTTCGGAAACAAAAGTACAACATCTCCTATCTGACCACTGTCAGAACTGTGTAAAACACAGATATTTAGAATGGTTATAAATTAGGCAGGTTGCCTTATTGGTAAAAAACATGTTAGACTGCGCTTTCGGTGTTAAAATAGTTGCCATTGCAAGTCGATTGCAATACCTTAGCGGCCACGTATGAAACCGGTTCCATCTGGCCGTTGAAGATGAAAATATAGTAGATGAAAATTAGTGAAAAACCATTGTTCAGAAATAGCCTTTTCTTCTTATTAATCATTGCCATCATCGGTGCATCGTGCACCTCGGCCGAAAAGAAGCGTGCCCGTGTAGAGCGGAAACAACACGAGCTCGACAGTATTGCGCTGGTGTATGACCCGGTGAAGGCTGACGATCGATTGGACGCATTCATGCAACGGTTGCACCGCAGGTCCGGTTTTAACGGGAATGTGTTGATTGCAAAAAAAGGGAAAATCCTCTACCAAAACGCTTTTGGGTGGGCTGATTACCTGATGAAGGACAGCTTGGAGATTGCGTCTCAGTTTGAATTGGCATCGGTATCAAAGCCGCTCACCGCTACGGGAATACTCCGGTTGATGGAGGAAGGTAAGATTAGGTTGGACCAGACGGTAGATGAGTTTTTCCCGGATTTCCCCTACCCGGATGTGACCATCAAGTTGTTGCTTACCCATCGATCCGGGCTAACGAACTACCTTTATTTTACAGATAAGCAAGAGATTTGGCCCGACAAGCGAAAGGGGATGTCCAACGCGGAGGTGATGGCGCTGTTGGCAAAGCACAAACCCGCGAAATATGCGAACCCCGATGTACGGTTTTTCTATAACAATACCAATTACATGGTGCTGGCGTCGATTATCGAAAAGGTGACCGGCCAGGATTTTGCCGTGTACATGAAAGAAAATGTGTTTGCGCCCGCGGGTATGAAGCATACCGCGGTGTACTCCAAGGCTGTGTACGAAAAGATTCCCAATGGTGTCGTGGGCCACGACAAGGTGTGGCGCCGCTCGGTGGTACAGAATTTTCAGGATGGTCCCGTTGGCGATAAAGGCATATATAGCACCGTCCAAGACCTGTACCTGTTTGACCGGGCATTACGCGAGGGCCGTTTGCTTAAGCCCGAAACGCTCGACTCGGCTTACGCCGGATATAGCAAGCCCACCAAAAGCGTATTCAATTACGGTTTTGGGTGGCGTACCTACGAGACGGATAAACAACGGGTTGTATACCATACCGGCTGGTGGCATGGCTTCCGGAACATCTACGTTCGAGACCTAACCAACGATGTTACGATTGTGCTCCTTGCAAATCTGGCCAACGGCAGCCTACTCCATTTGGACGAGCTTTACCAGCTACTGGATATGCCGGTGATCCGTCAGGGAGCTTATTCGTCCGAGGGAGAATATATGGCAAAATAGTGGTGTTATTTTCTTCAACTATTGTCCGTAACTTTGCAATATATGGCCATGGGAAAAAAGAAAACATTGATTTTGGGCGCCACGACCAATCCGGGCAGGTATGCTTATTTAGCGGCCCACCGGTTGGTTGCGGCCGGGCACGATATTGTAAACATCGGAATAAAGAAGGGGGAGTCCGCGGGGTGGAAATACAACATGCAGGGGATGTTATTGCGGGTGTCGATACGGTGACCCTCTACATCGGTCCGCAGCGGCAGCCCGAATATTACGACTACATCCTAGCGACCCAACCCAAACGTATCATTTTCAATCCGGGCACGGAAAACCCCGAACTGGAAGCTTTAGCGCAACAGCAGGGGATCGAGGTGGTGCGCGCATGTACCTTGGTGATGTTGAGTACCGGGCAGTACTGATGGCTGGCTAGGCCATCTCCGGTAACACTTTTTCATACGCTCGTCGGCGGCTTCCCCGGAAATATACTTCGCCGCAATAGGTGTAACCCATCGATTCAAAAATCCGCAACATGGCGGGGTTGTCGTAATTCGTGTCTGCTTTGATACTTTGTATGTTGTTGCTTGCGGCGAACGCTTCGATGTGTTCTATCATTTTCCGCGCTAGCCCTTGCCCGAGGTGGGCTTTGGAAATCGCAACACGGTGGAATACGACGAAATCACCATTGGTAAGCCATTCGCCTTCGATAGCGGCATACGCTGGTTCATCATTGATCATGAGGGCACAATAACCGGCAATAGTTTCGCCATCGGCCAGTACACATCCGGCACCTTTATCGATATCATGACGCAAAACCTCGGGGTTGGGGTAGCCATCCTGCCACTGCTCGCTACCCGCCTCTTTTCGCCGGGCAATCGCGTGTTGGATGATTTCCCATATTTGGGGCAGTTCGTGGGGCTGCGCTTTTCTAAACGTGTACATCCGACCTCCTCATTTTAATACCGATCCAAGCGCTGTCTAACCTGATTCCTTCGGCTGCAACGGCTAATTCAGTGGACTGCAGTAGCGTATCGCTTGCTGGCCACAGCCCAACCGATAAAAATCTAATTTTCTTCATACCTTACTTTTATACCTTACTTAAAGATAGCGATTCAAAGTTTCGCACGCCAACTCATCCCGGCTACAGCGCCGGCTTCAGTCCCTCCCATTTCACAACCCAAGACCCGTCATCCGGAAATCCGGGGGCATTGGTATCGGGGCCCCCATCCCATCCGGCCGCCATCATGGCCACGGCGTATAACAGTCCGCCATTGCCCGGAAAATAAGGAAACGGCGCACGGCAACCACCCACCAATCCATGCTCATCAAACAAAAACGCGGGGTATTCCAGTAGGTAGTCTACTGCCTGTTCCGACCGTCCCAGCCTTGCTGCCGACATGGCCAGCATCGGGAAATCCCAGCCCCATGTTTCGTGAAGTTTCCATTCGCGGTGTACCCGTTCAAGCGTCCTGCCCATTGTTGGAACATCCACGCCATCTCCCGGTAGCATACCGAACGCCCCGATCAGCGCCGGATGTTCCCAGTTATACCGCGTCCACATGTTTTCGATTCCCTCGTAAGTAACATACACCCCGTCTTCAATCGGCAACGGTGAAAGCTTATTCAACACGTCATCCCATTTTTCGTCCCGCGGCATATTCATCCGCTCTTTCCAAACCTGCGCGGTACGCAGGCCGAATTGCCAGTAAGACAGTTCAAATGTAGGGTTGACGGTTGTGCGGGGATCGGTGTTCTCCGAAACAATATAAACGGGAGGTCCGAGTACGTAACGATCTTTCGCCGCATCGTAATGGGCGAAATCAGCCATAAACGCGGCCGATTCAAACACGACATCACGCCATTTATCGAGTGTGGCCTGCGTAGGATGCAAACGGTAGTCCAGTTCGGCGAAAAAAATCGGATGGGGCTGCTGCCAGATCAGCGTCGCATGGATGGGATGTGGCCAATCCCGGTCCAGATATGCTGTACATTTCGGCCAGCGTGCGCCTTTGTAACCCTGCTTTTCCGCACGCACCCTTGAGGTGGGCAAAAAATCAGGGTAAACATGCAGGCTTCTATCAAATAGCGGCCAACGATCCCACAGGGCAAAGTGGGCGCCGTGCCACCAGATCATCTCAAAATGAAAACGTCCGTACCAACCGTTATTAACCAGACCGCTCTCCTGCGGTGGCCAGCTACCGGCCTCGTTTACCTTCATTACGTACTGTGATAACACCAGCCGGCGTTCTAGCTCTTTCCAGCGGGGATCCGTACTTGCCGACAGGTCGATGGCTGCACCAGACATCCAGTATGCCTTCCACGATGTTATGGAGGATCGCTGGCATTCCGAAAAATTCAATCGGGTCTCCACAGTAGGATCATCACTAAACGCAAAAACAAACTCCAGGGTATTCCCCGATTCGGGCACCAACTGGAACGCATGTTTGTCTACCTTTTGAAATGTTGCTTCCGTCATCCAGTTTACGGAAACCCCACAATCGGTATCGTCCAACGTGCGCTCAAGGCGTACGAATTTTTTTTCGGTGAAAACCCATTCCGTGGTATGTGCATTGGGCTGATCGAATGTACTGTTTACTTGCTGACTCCCGTCCGGATAGGGAAAAGAAAAGGCAACTGCAATCTGCCCGCTTTCTACCAGTCTGGAGGTAATCTGCACACCCACGGCATCCTTTTCGCCGTGGCTCAATGTCACTACCCGAACAGGAGTCCCTTCCAATTCGAAGGTGCTGGTGATTGTGCCTGTCCACAGATCCGTTTCCTGCCGGGTATTCGCCAAATCTCCCAACGTGGCAAGGCTGCCATCTGATTTTTTCAATACCAACCCGATCCGACCCAGGTTGAGCGAATGGGGATTGCCGGCCAGCCACGCCGACAATTCCGGATGATCTTCATCCCAGTCGTCATAGCGGACCTGCCGACCATACGTGTCCCACATTTTCCCATTAAAATCTTTGATGTCAAGGCCCTCGGGGAGTGGAAAACTATGCCATCCCCAATGCGACATCGTGGCATGTGTGGTGAACGACTGAAGGCCGGTGATATCCACGCCGAATGCAAACTCTCCATTACCGACCTGTGCCGGGCTCCACGGATTATTTTTTTCTGTGATGATTCGATGGCGACCTACCAGCTTCTCACGGTCTATCTTGCCATTGCTGGAACTGAGTAATAGCACCCAAAGTCCTGACAGTAAAAAAAGGTTTTTTGTCCAAGTCACGGAATGTTGGTAACACTTCTTCATTATTAGATTTCTTAATAACCCTCGTTTTGTTCTTGCGAATTTAAGCTTTTTTACCGCTGCACGAGGAATCGCGTGCAGCTATTGCAAAGTCATTATGGCTAATGATGCCGGGTTAGTAGCCGCAGCGCGCTTTACCAAGGTGCATTTGCTTTTTCCACCAAAATAACGTTGCTTTGGCAGCAAGCTGATTATACGAAATGACACCGAAAAAACCGAAATCGGAAAACAGCATCGTGGACATTGCCAAGGTATTGGGGATATCTCCGGCTACTGTTTCAAGGGCACTTAATAATAATCCACGGATCAGTGAGGCTACGCGCCAGCGGGTGAAGGCGATGGCTAAGGAAATGGGTTATCGGCACAACAGCATGGCGTCCTCGTTGCGCAACCGCCGCTCCAACATCATCGGGCTGATTGTGCCTCGGATATCCATGTATTTCCATGTGTTTTTCATCACTTCGCTGCAACGGCAGCTTCAGGCGGCGGGATACAACCTGATGATCTGCCAGTCCAATGATTCGGTAAGCATGGAGAAGGAGTTGGCGAATACGTTGTATTCGGCCCGGGTGGATGCATTGGTCGTATCGCTCGCACTGTATACGGAAGATATTGCTCATTTCGATGGATTCCTCCAGCAGGGCATACCACTGGTGTTTTACGATCGGGTGCCCTTGGGAGCGAATACGCCGGCCTATATTGTCAAAGGCGATGATTACCGTGGTGGGCTGTTGGCAGGCAACCATTTGATGCAGGCGGGTTGCCGGAGGATTGCGTACATCAGCGGTCCGCAGACCTGCAGCATCTATAAGGAGCGCACACATGGGTTTACAGATGCGCTAGCTAAAGAGGGCGTGTCGCTGCGGGATGAATGGATTTACCATCAGGAACTGACGGCAGAAAACGCCTGGAGCAGCTTACGTAGGATATTTGATGGTACCAACCAACCCGACGGGCTCTTCGCGGCGAACGACACCACGGCTATTGCTGCTGTGGAGTTTGCCCGAGAGCGCGGTATCCGGATTCCTGAAGACTTAAAGATAATCGGTTACTCAAACGACCCGAGGGCGGCCATCATCTCTCCCGCCATCACATCGATTGAACAATACCCGAACGCTATGGCCGACAAAGTAGCACAGACGCTTATTGATGCCTTGCAAGGCGTTCCCAATCGGTCAAACACGGCTACGCTGGCTGAACCTCTGGTGTGCCCTGTTGATTTGGTAAGACGGATGACGACCTAAATTCGGCTGCATGTGAAGCACCGCGGGTGGGTGTATGTAGTAGGAAGACGGCATTTTGCCGAGGAACCATGGGGAAAACTGTGGGAAAGACACCGCAAAGAAGGGATGGGAAAGTGCATGAATATGGAAAACAAAAAAATAATTTACTAACTGTTTGATACTTACTGTAAGTTTCCTATCTTTGCCGTCCCTTTTGAGGGGATGGTATGTCTTGAGCGAAGCCCTACTGCTTCGATGGACGTTAATAGATTAATAGAAACATGTCTGGAATTATTGGAAAAAAAGTAGGAATGACCAGCATTTTTGATGCGGACGGGAAGAATATCCCAT
>Ga0182739_1000219_pt1 | contig 98195 bp, 106 predicted proteins | sample eDN5th30CBELigBY_FD_128873 | JGI IMG/M metagenome (GOLD analysis project Ga0182739, IMG submission 128873) | Enriched backyard soil microbial communities from Emeryville, California, USA - eDNA 5th pass 30_C BE-Lig BY (version 2) (version 2) | ecosystem: Environmental > Terrestrial > Soil >...
ATCTCGAACACGACCGTTAAGCCTTTCAGCGCCGATGGTACTTGGACCGCAGGGTCCTGGGAGAGTAGGACATTGCCAAGCACTAAGAAGTCCACTGCATTTGCAGTGGGCTTTTTTGTTTTTCTTTTTACAAGGTATTATTGTATAGAAGGCTGAAGAACGTTGTAATTTTCCAAAGCATCTTACATATTTCCAAGGAGAATGCTTCACTAAAATAAATTATTAACGATTTCTGGAATTTTGTATATTAGCAGAAAATGGTATGTTGACGCATAACACAATACATTTTATGGTAATCATGCAGGCAGACTCCGGAGGTCATATATTACCTGTAGCAAGAATTCGGAATCACCAAAAAGGAGGAATGAATTAGATGAAAAGCAAACTTAAAACACTCTCATATTTTATTGTTTTATCGTTGCTTGTAACTCTTGTTCCAACAGTGTACGCCGCTGTAATCCCTCATAATCAGGTCGTAGGATTTGCTGAAGTAACACCTACGACGACAGCACAAATCGTTGCAAAGCAATTTCAGCCTACATTAAAGGTTACTACTGGTTGTGTTCCTTTTCCTGCAGTTGATGCCGATGGTAATACTAGTGGAGGTTTAGCACCATCTGGCGGTTCTAGCTCTAGTTGTAGCTCTAGTACTGGACAAGTCTACTCACGAGCTGCGTGGTATAACGGAGTATATGCAATTATGTATGCTTGGTACATGCCGAAGGATTCACCTTCATCTGGCTTAGGCCATAGACATGATTGGGAAGCTGCAGTTGTGTGGATCGATAATCCTGCAGCTACCAACCCTCAAATTTTATCAATCTCCTATTCACAGCATGGTGACTTTTATAATGTAGCACCTACCAGCTCCAACACCAATGGAACGCATCCGAAGATTGAATATAAGAGTACGTGGCCAATTAACCATGCTTTATATATTACAAACACGACAGGCGGTTATCAACCACTTATAGATTGGAGCGATTTAACACCTGCAGCGAGAAATGCGCTTAACACGACCGACTTCGGATCTGCCAACGTTCCCATGAAAGACTCAAACTTTATGAATAATCTAGCGAATGCTTGGTACAACTAATCTAAATAAGCAATGCTAATGTTTAAGAGGTATTCAGCCAACATATAGGCAGGATACCTCTTTATTATTGATCGCCAGTTAAAACTTGCTCATCGTTATTAACATAAAAAATTAAATTCAATGCAGGTATATTTCCATTCATATCGAATCATCCTATATATAGAATACAAATAAATTGAATTGTCAGATAAATGTTGCAAAACGTATTGACCATTGATTTATTTTCAGTATAATAAAGTTAAGGTCAAAGAAAGTCAAAGTCAGAATTGTTAATGTCTTTGATTTTCATTGCCAGCACATTGATACGAAAACAAATTGAAATGAGAGGAGGTTGGACAGTGCGTAATATTTCGGATCTCATAGAACAGTATTTGAAGCAAATGCTTGATAGCAGTGGTGAAGGTACAGTTGAGATTCAGCGTAATGATCTAGCCGAGAAGTTTTCATGTGTCCCCTCTCAAATTAATTATGTCATTAGTACGCGGTTTACGCTTGAGAAGGGATATGTCGTCGAAAGTAAACGTGGTGGTGGTGGCTATGTCCGTATTCAGCGTGTTGAGCTTCCAACACTGAAAGGCATTCAATTGCATATTGATCAAGCGATTGGGCAACAAATTGATCAGAACGCCGCTGAAGGACTCATATATCAGCTTGAAGAAGCAGGCCATATGAGCAGGCGTGAAGCAAACCTTGTGCGAATTGCGATCCATCGTGATACACTCGCCTTGAAATTGCCTTATCGCGACGAGCTACGTGCAAGATTATTGAAGGCAATGCTTGTAACACTGCTTTTGAAATAGAAGCAAGGAGTTGAGTGCAATGATTTGTCAGGAATGTGGCAAACGACCATCAACGCTACATTTCACCAAAATAATAAATGGTGAAAAAACAGAATTTCATATATGTGAAGCATGTGCTCGTGAGAAGGGTGAAGGAATTCCAGGAGCACCGAATAGCTTCTCTATTCATAGCCTATTATCGGGCATTTTAGATTTTGATGCTGTTGCTGGCAAAGGACTGAACAGTCTAAAGCCGCAGGAATCACTTCGTTGTGAAACGTGCGGGATGAGTTACGCGCAGTTTGGTAAGATCGGCAGATTTGGTTGCAGTAATTGCTATCAAGCATTTGGCGAACGTTTGAATCCGTTAATTAAGAGGATTCATGGCAACACTGAGCATAGTGGGAAAATTCCTAAACGCTCAGGTGGAAAAGTACAATGTAAGCGTAGAATTGAACAGCTTAGAGCTGACTTGCATCGATATATTGAGGCTGAAGAATTTGAAAAAGCTGCTACTATACGTGATGAAATTCGTGAGCTTGAACGTAAAATGCAGCAATCTTCGTAAATGGGGTGATTCTTGTGTCTAGTTTTTCATCTCATGCGTTAAGTGATTGGATGAAGCAGGCTGGTCCAGATGGTGATGTCGTCATCAGCAGTCGCGTTCGATTGGCACGTAATCTGAACCATCAGCCGTTTCCACTGTTAGCAACTTCTAATCAATCGAATGAAGTGCTGGAGCAGTTAGCATCGGTTAGTGAGTCAGGTATACTGGAGCCTTTTGGTTCATTTACGACGATTCGTCTGAAGGATTTGAGTGAGCTTGAACGCAGAGTGTTAGTTGAGAAGCATTTGATTAGCCCGAGCTTAGCCAACGATTCGCGTGCTGGTGCAGTCGTATTAAGCGAGAACGAAGCAATTAGTGTGATGATCAACGAAGAAGATCATTTAAGAATTCAATGCTTGCATCCAGGGTTTCAAATTCGTGAAGCTTGGGCATTAGCTAACGATATAGACGATAGCTATGAAGCAGTGCTTGAATTTGCATTCGATGAGCATAAAGGGTATTTAACAACTTGTCCTACCAATGTCGGTACTGGGCTTAGAGCTTCGGTCATGATGCATTTACCAGCCCTAGTTCTAACGCAGCAAATTAATCGCATACTTTCTGCGGTTAGTCAGGTTGGGTTAACTGTACGAGGGTTGTACGGTGAAGGTAGTGAGGCGCTGGGCAATTTGTTTCAAATATCAAACCAAATTACACTTGGTCAGTCTGAGGATGAAATAATCGATAATCTTTACGGTGTTGCAAAACAAATTATCGAGCATGAAAAAGCTGCGCGCCGCAAGCTAATGAACGAATCTTATCGTAGACTTGAGGATCGCATTAAACGCTCTTATGGTATACTGCGCTATGCTTCTATAATAGACTCTAAGGAAGCGGCACAGCGGTTATCTGATGTTCGTCTTGGCGCAGATCTTGGTATATTAACGGAGGTGGCTCCGCAAGTGTATAATGAGCTACTCATTATGACACAGCCAGGCTTCCTGCAGAAGCGGTATGATGAAAAGCTGTCGCCTGATGATCGAGATTACAAAAGAGCAGAGTTAATTCGTGAGAGTTTGAATAAATAATTGGGGGTGCGAAATTATGATGTTTGGTAGATTTACAGAGCGAGCACAGAAGGTATTGGCACTAGCGCAGGAAGAAGCTGTCCGTCTAGGTCATAACAATATCGGAACAGAGCATATTTTACTTGGTCTTATTCGTGAAGGTGAGGGCATTGCTGCAAAAGCGCTGCAAGGTCTAGGTCTTGGCTTAGAGAAAATTCAAGATGAAGTTGAAGCACTAATTGGTCGCGGGCAAGAGCAACCAAACAACATCGCTTACACACCTCGTGCGAAGAAAGTTATTGAGCTATCGATGGATGAGGCTCGCAAGCTTGGTCACACTTATGTAGGAACAGAGCATATTTTGCTTGGTTTAATTCGTGAAGGTGAAGGTGTAGCAGCACGTGTGCTGAACAATCTGGGCATCAGCCTTAATAAGGCACGTCAACAGGTGTTGCAGCTTCTAGGTAGCAGTGAGGCGGTATCAAGCCATCAGCATACGCCAACTAATGTTAGCACACCTACATTAGACAGCTTAGCAAGAGACCTTACTGCAGTTGCTAAGGACGGTAATCTGGATCCAGTAATCGGACGTGCGAAAGAAATCGAGCGTGTCATTCAAGTATTGAGCCGTCGTACGAAAAACAATCCAGTGCTTATCGGTGAGCCGGGTGTTGGTAAAACGGCAATCGCTGAAGGATTGGCACAAAAAATTATCGCTAATGAAATTCCTGAAACTTTGCGTGATAAACGCGTAATGACACTTGATATGGGTTCTGTCGTAGCTGGGACGAAATATCGTGGTGAATTTGAAGATAGATTGAAAAAAATTATGGATGAGATTCGCCAAGCAGGTAATATCATTCTATTCATCGACGAGCTGCACACATTAATTGGTGCAGGTGGCGCGGAAGGTGCGATTGATGCATCTAACATTCTGAAACCGTCGTTAGCTCGCGGTGAGCTGCAATGTATCGGTGCTACAACACTTGATGAGTACCGTAAATACATTGAGAAGGATGCAGCGCTAGAGCGTCGCTTCCAGCCGATTACGGTTGATCAGCCTTCTGTTGAAGAAGCAATTCAAATTTTACATGGCTTGCGTGACCGTTACGAGGCACATCACCGTGTGAAAATTACAGATCAAGCAATTGAACAAGCGGTTAAGCTATCTGATCGTTATATTACGGATCGTTTCTTGCCGGATAAAGCGATCGACTTAATTGACGAGGCCAGCTCACGAGTAAGGCTTAATACGTACACTGTACCGCCAAATCTAAAAGAATTGGAATCACGTCTTGAAAATATCCGTAAGGAAAAAGACGCCGCTGTTCAAAGCCAAGAGTTTGAGAAAGCAGCAGCGCTACGCGATACAGAGCAAAAAATTCGTGAAGAATTAGATACGACGAAAAACCAATGGAAAGAAAAGCAAGGTCGTACTGATTCTGAAGTAACGCCTGATGATATTGCACAGGTTGTTGCAAGCTGGACTGGAATTCCTGTTGTGAAGCTTGCAGAGGAAGAAACAGAGCGTTTGTTGAAAATGGAAAGCATTCTTCATGATCGCGTGATCGGTCAAGAGGAAGCTGTTAAATCAGTATCTCGTGCGATTCGTCGTGCTCGTGCTGGCTTGAAGGATCCAAAACGTCCAATCGGCTCATTCATCTTCCTTGGACCAACGGGTGTAGGTAAAACGGAGCTTGCTCGTGCACTTGCTGAAGCAATCTTTGGTGATGAAAATGCCGTAATCCGCATCGATATGTCGGAATATATGGAAAAGCATGCGACTTCACGATTAGTTGGAGCGCCTCCAGGATATGTAGGCTATGAAGAAGGCGGACAGCTTACTGAAAAGGTACGTCGTAAGCCATATTCCGTTGTACTACTAGATGAGATTGAAAAAGCTCATCCAGAAGTATTCAATATTCTATTACAGGTGCTTGAGGATGGTCGACTAACCGATTCGAAAGGTCGTGTTGTAGACTTCCGTAATACGCTAATCATCATGACGTCGAACGTCGGCGCGGATCAAATTAAGCGTAACTCAACACTTGGCTTTACCGCTGTTCATGACGCAGGTCGTGAGTTTGCTTCAATGAAGGATAAAGTGTTAGCTGAATTGAAGAAGAGCTTCCGCCCAGAGTTCATTAACCGTATCGATGAGACAATTGTATTCCATTCACTTGAAGAGAAGCATATTGCTGAAATCGTTACACTAATGGCTGATGATCTTGCGAAGCGCTTAAGAGAGCAAAATATTGAATTTACGCTATCTGATGAAGCGAAGAAATTCCTTGCTAAGGAAGGCTTTGATCCTCAATATGGTGCACGTCCATTGCGTCGTGCGATTCAAAAGCATATTGAAGATCGCCTGTCTGAGGATCTGTTAATGGGCTTAATCCAAAAAGGTGACAGCTTCGTTATCGATGTGAAGGATGGAGAGCTAGTAGTTAATAAAAATGTTAGAGCATCTGTAGAATAACAGGGCTTAAATAAATGGCACTCTGATTGTCTAGAATATAAGCAGCTACTGCTTGCACCAACAGGCGCAAGCAAGGCACTAAGCTTACATTCTACGTACAATCATGGTGCCATTTTAGTTATTAGCTACAAAAAGAGAAAAGCATAGATTGGAATTATGCGATAAATGTCTCTTTAACCACTACTCTTATAATGTTAAGATGTAAGTAATGCTTATAAATTGGAAATAGGGTCGAAAAGGAGTTTTGGCATGGCTAAAACTAAAGTGAAATTTGCTTGTACGGAATGTGGCACGGAATCTCCTCGTTGGATGGGGAAGTGTCCGGGCTGTCAATCGTGGAACACGATGGTGGAATTTAAAGAAACCGTTACAAAAACGAAAGGTGTTGGATTATCGGGAATTCATACGAAAGAATCACCAACATCTATCATACATATAGAAAGTGGGCAGGAACCGCGAATCGAAACGGCGATGCTGGAACTCAATCGTGTGTTAGGCGGTGGAGTTGTACCAGGCTCACTTATCCTTGTTGGTGGCGATCCTGGTATCGGTAAATCAACGCTGCTGCTGCAAACCTCGCATGCATTAGCGGTAAAAAACCTGAAGGTGCTCTATATTTCAGGAGAGGAATCGGTACGTCAAACGAAGCTTAGAGCCGATCGACTTGGCGCGTTATCGGAGCAGCTATTCGTATTATGTGAAACGAATATGGAGCATATTAATGATGCGATTGCTACGTTGAATCCAGACTTTTTAGTAATCGATTCGATTCAAACGGTCTATGATCCTACGGTTGAATCGGCTCCAGGCAGCGTAGCGCAGGTAAGAGAATGTACTGCACATTTTATGCGGGTTGCCAAGCAAAAAGGGATCGCTACGGTGCTAGTCGGACATGTGACGAAGGAAGGTGCGATTGCCGGTCCGCGTTTATTAGAGCATATGGTTGACTGTGTGCTTTATTTTGAAGGCGAACGACATCATTCCTATCGCCTGCTGCGCGCAGTTAAAAATCGCTTTGGTTCAACAAATGAAATTGGCATATTTGAAATGGGAGAGGATGGACTGCGTGAGGTAAGCAATCCATCAGAGCTATTCCTATCTGAGCGTTCACTTGGTGTGTCGGGCTCTACAGTTGTTGCCAGTATGGAAGGCACACGTCCTGTGCTTGTTGAATTGCAGGCATTAGTATCTCCTACACATTTTCCATCGCCACGAAGAATGTCTACTGGTATCGATCATCATCGGATGTCGCTAATCATCGCCGTGCTGGAAAAACGGATGGGCATGTTTTTGCAGACGCAAGACGCGTATTTAAATGTCGCAGGTGGAGTGAAGCTAGATGAGCCTGCGGTCGATCTGGCAGCAGCAGTTTGCATTGCCTCTAGCTTTAAGGATGCGCCAACAAAGCCGGATGATGTCATATTTGGCGAGATAGGATTAACAGGTGAAGTGCGCGGCGTAGCACGTGCTGAGCAGCGAGTGAAGGAAGCTGCCAAGCTAGGGTTTAAGCGCGTCATTATGCCTGAGAAAAGCTTAAAGGGCTGGACGCCGCCAGCAGATATTAAAGTAATTGGCGTCAATACCGTATCAGAGGCTTTAAAAGCAGCATTAGAATAGGGGGGACAGCATGAAGGAGAACAATCAACAAGAAACAATGAATAATTTGTTGCAACTCATAGCACCAGGAACCCCTTTTCGTGATGGGCTTGAAAATGTACTGCGTGCTAAAACGGGTGCTTTAATCGTTGTTGGCTATAGCGGTGAAGTGATGGAGGTCGTAGATGGAGGGTTTTCTATCGACTGCGAGTTTTCACCAAACTACTTATATGAGCTGGCGAAAATGGATGGGGCAATTATTTTAAGCGAGGACTTAAAACGTATACTTTACGCCAATACACAATTGATTCCTAATAGCTCGATTCCATCCACGGAGACAGGAATTCGACATCGTACTGCAGAGCGCGTAGCAAAACAAACGGGTAAGCTTGTTATTTCCATATCACAGCGACGTAATGTGATTACGCTATATCAAGGTAATCTACGTTATTCCTTGAAGGACATGGGGTTTATTTTAACGAAAGCGAATCAAGCGATTCGTACGCTAGAACGCTATCAAAGCGTATTAAGTCAGGCATTAACGAATTTGTCGGCATTGGAGTTTGAAGAGCTTGTTACGTTGCAGGAGGTTGCTTATGTACTGCAGCGCTGGGAGCTGCTGCAGCGTATCAAAAAAGAGATACTGCGTTACGTCAATGAGCTTGGAACTGAAGGTCGCTTAATTCATATGCAGATGGAGGAGCTTATTATTGGCCTAGAGGAAGAAGGGCTCCGTCTAATGGCTGATTATATCAAGGAATACACTCCTAATAAAATTAGCGAGCTGCAAAGTAATTTGAAGCGTTTGAGTAATGAAGAGCTGCTTGATGCTCACAACATCGTTAGACTACTCGGTTATTCCTCGACGATGCTGCAGGGTGACGAAGCGGTATCTTCTCGTGGATATCGCATCCTAGCTAAAATTCCGCGTTTACCACAGAGTGTCATGAATAATTTGGTAGATAGATTTGGAAAGCTTTCGGTTATATTAGTGGCATCTGCTGATGAGTTGGATGCCGTGGAGGGTATAGGCGAGGTTCGCGCGCGTTCGATACGCGACGGCTTGAAGCGAATACAAGAGCAAGTGTTCATTGACAGGCAAATCTAAAACCCATACAATTAGTGGGATGTAGCAATTAGATGGTCACTTAAGTGTCATGGAAAAGATGAGGTGGAGAATGTGATCAGTAAGTCCATACCGAGTCTCCTTACGCTGGGCAATTTATGTCTGGGCGTAATATCAATTTTATTAGTATTTAACGGCTATCCTGGATTGGCGGCGATTATGGTCATTATCGGTATGCTAATAGATGGAATTGACGGTCGTGTAGCGCGAGCATTAAACGCACAAAGTGAATTTGGCAAGGAACTGGATTCCTTAGCAGATATTATTTCTTTCGGTGTCGCTCCAGCATTTATCATGTATGTAGTGGCATTACAGGATATTACACCAGCCGTTAGCTGGGTCGTTACTGCATTATTTCCGATATGCGGTGCACTTCGCTTAGCACGCTTTAACGTAAAGGCTTCTGCACCTGGGAGCTTTACAGGGCTACCAATACCCGCTGCTGGTTGTATATTAGCTACCGTTGCTTTATTCAAGGATGATGTTGTACCTACCGTGTTTATCGTGACTTCGGTTATGCTCTCCTTGCTAATGGTAAGTAATATTCGTTATCCAAGCTTTAAAGGAATCGGTATTCCTAGAAAAACCTTGTGGATTGTTCCGGTTATTATCGTTATTGCACTTGTTGTAGGTATATTGTTTGAGGAATATTTATCACAAGTGTTTTTTATTCCGTTAATTCTATATGCATTATACGGTGTCAAGAAATCGATTGACCGACGCATAAAGCGGAAACAACGTGAAGCGCAGGAAGAAGAAAAGTCCAAAAAGCATGCATAAGAAAAAATTGAGATAAGGTCTATATGAAAAAAAAGGCGTATGTTTACGGAGCGATTGCTCTAAAAACATGCGCTTTTTTTGTGTATTACTTTAATTTATGATTAGAAAAGCGATAAAATAGTCGACGTTGTGACATTAATTAGTCGAGGATATACGATAAATGATTAAGGTTGTCCTTTATGATAAGAAAATAAATGGTGCGTTGATGGATTCTGAGAGGATGATAAATATGAAAAATGCGCTAACTCGAATTAGTTGGAATTCTATTCGCTTCAAACTTGTTGTGGGGTTACTCTTGCTTACGGTACCAACCGTCATTTTACTAATTTACAATAATGATTATGCAATTAAAGTTGTGCATAATAAGGTTGCTGAATCCAATAAAAATTTGCTCATGCTGTATATGGAGCAAATAGACGATAACCTAAATGATATCGACAAATATTTGACTAATATTATTGTTAATGATAACGATTTGCAGGAGCTGGAATATTATTATTCGGAGAAGAGCAGAGTTATGGCTAAGGTACGGCTGGATAATCGTTTGAAGGCTGACATATCTTCGTTTTCGTCAATTGATTCGATATTTGTATATACCGTGTCTGGTCAAGATTATTTGGAGGTGTTTCAAGATTACGAATCGATCGGTGATCGGATATTAATAAGCGATTATGTCCAATCAGCTATAAAACAGTTTATTGGTCAGCAAGCGGAGATTAAATCACAGTGGTATATTCAGCAAATTAACGAAAAACATTATTTGTTTCGTTTTCTTCAAACAAATGATGCTTTTGTAGGAGCATGGACCAATATTGAAAAACTTGCCGTTCCGCTGGATCTACTTAACTTGGGCGAAGACGGAGTGTCATTATTTGCAAACTCAGAAACAGCAGCTCCAATTACGAATTCAGAGGTTATTACGCACAACAAAATAGATTTATCTAAAAGCTTTGAACATTATTATTTGTCTGAAGGAAAAGAACCTTATCTAGTGCTCAGTCAAAAATCAACAAAAGCGAATTTAAGTTTAGTTGCACTGTTTCCAGATAAAAAAATTCTCGATAATTTACCCTATTTGAGAGCGATTTCTTTAACTGTTCCTATAGGAGGCATTATTTTGTTGCCTATTTGCTTATTGGTGTTGCGAAGAATGGTGCTGCGACCTTTAAATCGAATTATGGGGGCAATGAAACGAATCGGTGAGGGTAACTTAAATGTACGAATCGAATCTTTCCCAACGTCCAATGAATTCAAACTCGTGAACGAAACGTTTAACAAAATGATAGAACAGGTTAAGGAGCTACGTATTCATGTTTATGAAGAGAAGCTTAATAAGCAAAAAGCAGAGCTTCAACATTTACAATTACAAATTAATCCTCACTTTTATATGAATGCACTAAATATTATTTATAATCTTGCTCATGTTAGAAACTATGAGCTTATTCAGGAAATGTCACTTAGCTTGGTTCAGTATTTTCGATATATGTTCCGAAGCAATTTAACTTTCGTTCCACTTAAGGCTGAACTGAAACATACCCAAAACTATATAAGAATTCAAGAGCTTCGTTTTCCCCAACGTATCAGTTTCAAACTCAATGTACCTGATTATTTGCTGGATATGCGGGTTCCACCCCTAGTTATCCAAACTTTTGTCGAAAATTCTATCAAATATGGGATTACGTCTGAAGAAGCCATAGATATCGTTGTGGAGATCGAATTGGAAGAGGAAGATTATGAACCAAGGATTTCGATATTGATTCAAGATTCTGGCAATGGTTTTAGCGAGGAAAATTTGAATGAAATCGCTAAAGGAAATCGAATTGAGGATGAGTCAGGAGAGCATATCGGAATATGGAATGTACGTAGGCGGCTAGGGCTATTATACGATGGACAGGCTAAAATGGTAGTATCTAATGCTGTTCCGCATGGAGCATTGGTACATTTGATGCTGCCTATCAATGATCAGTGATAAGAGAGAGGAGTTGTTTATATGCGCAGTGTGCTATTGGTGGACGACGAAATTCATGCAATAGAAGGTGTAAAAGCAGCTGTTGCATGGGATAAGTTGGGTGTTTCTAATGTATATACAGCATTTAATATTGAGCAAGCAAAAGAAATATTTAATAAGGAAGCTATAGATATATTAATTTGCGACATAGAAATGCCAATGGGAAGTGGTTTAATGCTACTGGAGTGGGTTAAGGAGCATTATGCAGAAACAGAATCTATATTTTTAACTTGCCACGAAGATTTTTATTATGCCAAAAAAGCGATGCAATTAGGAAGCTTTGATTATTTGTTAAAGCCGGTACCTATTGTTGAGCTTGAAGAAGTGATTGTAAAAGCGATTGAAAAGAAAATCGCAGAAACGAATAAATCAACGATCGGGCGATATGGACAATTTTGGCTTCAGCACCAGCCATTATTGGTAGAACGATTTTGGATGGATATTTTAAATAGATCAATCCCTTCTAATGAAGTGGCTATTCGTAAATCGGCAGAGGAACGTAATATTCTCTTTGACAGCAAAATGAAGTTCGTACCAGTTCTTATTGTCGTGAAGCGGTGGCATAAAGAGTTAAGTAAGAGGGAGAGTAAAATACTAGAATTTGCCTTGCGTAATTCTGCTGAGCAGATACTCTTGAAGCTGAGCGAGTATGGATCATTACTGAATTGGAGTGATGGTACCCTACTTGCCATTTTGTCTGGTGATAATTTCAATGAATCAAAGTCGCAAGAACTGCTGCAAAGCTGTGAGCAATTTATTGAGTCCTGTGCAGAGTACTTTTATTGCGACCTAAATTGCTATATTGGGCATGTATCCTATGCCTATGAGTTGCCTTCTATGGCAGACAAGCTAATGGAATCGGATCGTAATAATGTGGCTCAGGATAATTTAGTAATCATGCTAAGTAAACCGTCAGCATCTTCTACAGGTATTTATTCCCCTGAGTTTTCAGTCTGGCTGGTGTTGCTTAGAGAAAAAGCGGTAGACAAGCTATATGATGAGGTATCTCATTACCTGACTATAGTCAGCCAATATCCTAGCCTGGATCTCAAATGGTTATACCAATTTCAACAGGACTTTTTGCAGTTATTGTATACGTATCTAAACTCAAAAGGAATTCAAGCACGTCAGTTGTTTAGTGATGAGCAGTCGATAGAAATGTCAATGTATGCTACGCGTTCGATTAAAGATACGAAGAGCTGGATTAGTTACATTATTCTAAAGGCAACGGAATATGTCAGTTTAGTCGAGCAGTCTGACTCTGTCAAAGATAAGGTTATCACCTATATCAAACAAAATTTAGATCAAACACTAACACGCGAGACTATTTCCAAGTATGTTTTTTTAAATCCAGATTATTTGGATCGATTATTTAAGAAGACGACAGGGGTATCAGTTACGGAGTTTATAGTACGTGAGCGTATGAGAGTAGCTAAGGAGTTATTAGGGAAAACGAAGCTACCGATACATGAGGTTGCTCTACAGGTTGGATATACTAACTTCTCATATTTCTCGCGTATTTTCCGTAAATACACGAACCAAAATCCACTTGAATATCGGCAAAAAGAGCGGAAATCAGACCAAGTAGTGGTCGACTAGGTATCAGGAATAGGTCGATATCATGGTAGTCTGATGCTTCTCCAAAAACCTAAAATAAGGTTAGATTCATTCAAGCGAACAGAAATTAACTGTTTGAATGATGACTCAACACTAAAGGGATGGGGGCTATTGTATGAAGAAAATTCTAACAGCAATTCAACTGATGCTTGTTGCTCTGCTAATATTGTCAGCATGCAGCAATGGTAATCAAAAGACTAATTCAACAACGCCAGTTAACAATGGAAATTCAGTAGACAAAGCAGAAGAAAGCTATGAACTGACGGTTGCGTATTTTACTTTTGGTAGCGTGCCAAAGGATCAAATGCTAATTGAAGAAGCACTTAACAAAATAACGACAGAAAAAATTAATGCAACTGTAAAGCTGCTTCCTATCAGCTATAGCGCTTGGCAAAACCAAATGAATTTAATGTTGACGAGCAATGAGAAATTAGATCTTATGGTTTTAATGGGAACGACCTATGCCAATCAAGTAGCTAAAGGTCAACTAGTAGAGCTTGATGAACTATTAGCTGAATACGGTCAGGGAATTAATGAGGCGCTTGGTCCAGATTATTCTAAAGCGGCATTGATTGACGGTAAAACATACGGTGTACCAACCATTAGAGATTTAGCTCAAAAATATGGTTTTTACATGCCGCAGCATCTAGTTGATAAATACAATCTTAATTTAGAAGCTGTTAAGTCGCTGGATGACATTGAGCCGATTCTGCAAACGATTAAAGAGAACGAGCCCAATGTAATACCTATTGTTAACGCAGTAAACCAATCCCCAATTACAACGTTCAGTACGAGAGACTCACTTGGTGATGATATCGGAGTATTGTTAGATAACGGACAAAATTTAGAAGTGGTTAACTGGTTTGAAACGGAAGAGTATGCTGCAACAGTTAAGAAAATGAGAGAATGGTACTTGGCAGGATATATTGGTAAGGATGCCGTTACTGTAAAAGAATCGAAAGCAGATCTCATTAAAGCTGGAAAAGGAGCAAGTGCATTAGCGGCTATGAAGCCTGGTTTTGATATTCAAGAGTCTCGCCAATCGGGTATGCCTATCGTCTCTGCGGAAATGCTGCCTCCAACAGCTAAAACAAGCACGGTAACTAACATTATGTGGGGTATTGCTAAAAACTCTGAAAATCCAGTTAAAGCGATGCAATTTCTAAACCTTATGTATACGGATAAGGATGTTGTTAATCTATTAGACTGGGGTATTGAAGGTACACACTATGTAAAGGTATCCGAGAATGTGATTGACTATCCAGAGGGAGTAGATGCAAGTAGTGTAGGCTACTCTGGATTGGGTTGGATGTTTGGTAATCAGTTCCTTTCTTATATCTTTAATGGGGATGACGAACAATTATGGGAGAAGATGAAGGAATTTAACGATAGTGCAATTAAGTCTAAGGCACTTGGATTCTCGTTCGACTCTTCATCGGTTAAAACAGAATATGCTGCAGTCTCTAACGTAATGACGCAGTATAGAATTGCGCTGGAATGTGGAGCAATTGATCCTGAACAAGCGTTGCCAGAGTTTATCTCAAAACTAAAAGATGCGGGAATTGACAAAATTATTGAAGAAAAGCAAAAGCAACTGGATGCATGGGCTGCAGCTAAATAATATTGTGCTAGGTTTGGAAGCAATCCAATCAGCGCCAACTGATTGGATTGTATTTATTAAGTTACAAGATTGTGTGGCAGAAGGGTGTGGATGAGATGACACAAAATATAAATCGCTGGAAAAGGTTTGCTCCTTTATTTCTTCTAATGCTTCCAGGACTTATCTATTTAATTATTAACAACTACTTGCCAATGTTCGGCATGATTATAGCATTTAAGGATATTAATTTTGCTAAAGGGATTTTAGGAAGTGACTGGATCGGGTTTAAAAACTTTGAATATTTATTCAAAACGACAGATGCTTACATCATTACACGTAATACACTTCTTTATAATGGAGCTTTCATTATTATCAATACAATTGGTGCGTTAGTAATCGCAATTTTATTAAATGAAATTCGCAAAAAAGTGTTTCAAAGATTTTATCAGAGCGTCGTTATATTACCTCACTTAATATCAATGGTCATTGTAAGTTATCTTGTGTTTGCTATGTTGAGCAGTGAATCTGGTTTAATCAATAAATCAATCCTACCGTTGCTTGGGTTAGATGAGGTTTCATGGTATTCCAGTAAGGAGTATTGGCCTTATATATTAACAATTGTGAACATATGGAAAGGAATTGGGTTTTTAAGCGTAGTTTATTTAGCCTCTATAGTGGGGATTGACACCGAATATTACGAAGCGGCTACTTTAGATGGAGCATCAAAGTGGCAGCAAATTCGTACGATTACCATTCCACTTATTATGCCTGTTATTACGATTATGACCTTGCTTGCAATCGGACGTATTTTTTACTCTGATTTTGGTCTGTTCTATCAAGTGCCGATGGATTCTGGCGTCTTGTCGGAGACAACAAACGTTATCGATACGTACGTGTATAGAGCGCTAATGAATTTGGGAGATATCGGAATGTCCTCTGCTGCTGGTGTTTATCAATCACTAGTGGGGTTTGTGTTAGTGATTTTATCCAATTATGCTGTACGAAAATTCAACAGAGAAAATGCGTTATTTTAGCAGGAGGTGGACATAACATGGTTGATAATGGAAAGTGGATTAGCCGCATATCGCATATTGTATTAATGAGTTTTTCTATCGCATGCTTATTTCCATTTGTGTTGCTTATTATTTCTTCGTTATCGAGTGAGCAAAGTATTATTAATAACGGATATTCATTTTTTCCAGAGCAGTTTAGCTTAAAGGCATACGCGTATCTATGGGATCATTGGGGAGAGCTTGGTCGTGCATACGGCATAACCATTTTTATAACTGTGTTTGGTACAGCAGCAAGTCTTGCTATAACATCGATGCTAGCCTATCCGATGTCAAGAAGCGATATTCCGCTTAAAAACTTTTGGGCATTTTTAGTGTTCTTTACAATGCTATTTAACGGGGGACTAGTTCCTACGTATCTTATATATACTCAACTACTAGAAATAAAAAATACGATTTGGGCATTAATTATCCCTGGTTTGCTGATGAATGGTTTTCATGTATTGCTCGTGCGTACATTCTTTATGACATCTATTCCTCCAGCATTAATAGAAGCTGCTCAAATAGACGGAGCGGGTGAAATAAAGGCTTTTTATAAAATCGTATTACCGTTGTCGTTACCCATTATGGCGACGATCGGATTATTCGAAGCAATTATGTATTGGAACGATTGGTTTAATGGTATGACTTATGTTACTGATCCGAAGCTATTTAGTATTCAGAATATTCTGAATAGAATCATTACGGATATTCAATTCTTGTCCAATAATAGCAATCTATCTTCAGCAGCAAGCGAAGCAATCGCTGAAATGCCGACTACATCGGTACGTATGGCAATTGCAGTAGTAGGCGTTCTGCCAATCTTGATTGCATACCCGTTTTTCCAAAAATACTTTATTAAAGGGATTACAATTGGGGCAGTAAAGTAAGTCAATTAACTGTAGCAGTCTTATGAAGGGAGCTTGGAAATAATGGAGCAACTGATTAACGATAATTGGATTTTTACGAAAGAAAATAATCTCCATTTTGCTCAAGACAGAATAAAGGATGGGCACGCTGTGACATTGCCCCATTCTTGGAATGAAATTGACGGACAAGGAAGTACCGAGCCTTATTATCGAGGACAATGCTGGTATCAGCACATGCTTTACGTCACGGAGGAGCAATTACATTTATCTTTATTCCTTGAATTTGGTGCAGCTGGTAATCAGGCACGTGTATACGTCAATGGACGGCTGGCAGGAGAAAATCGTTGTGGATATGCGATGTTCAGAGTGCCGATTAATAAATATATACAGGCAGGAGAAAACTTAATAGCTATTCAAGTGGATAATAGTGCTGATAATGAAGTATTTCCGATTATGGCCGATTTCACCTTTTATGGTGGGTTGTATCGGGATGTTAAATTATTAGCTTTGGATAGTGTTCACTTTGATGTAATGGATAATGGAAGAGATGGAATCTATTGTACTCAGCAAAAGCTAGATGAAAATAATTACAACTTACAGGTTTCAGGACAAATTATAAATGAATCTAGTTTGACTCTTGAAGGTGTCATTCACGTTATCCTGCAGGATGCGGAGGGGGGGACTGTTAAAGAGTGGAATGAAATCGTCCAACTTCACGATGAAGTAGCATTTCATTTAAGCGGTACGATTGAGCAGCCGACGTTATGGAATGGTATAGAGCAGCCATACCTATATAAAGTCGTCGCTACTATTTATGTGGACAACCAGCTAAAGGACACTCGAACAGTTCCAATAGGCTTTAGGACGATTGAAGCAACGACTGATCGCGGCTTACTACTAAACGGGAAGCCGATTAAATTAAACGGAGTTTGCCGACATCAGGATTTTGCTGGTGTTGCAAATGCAATTAATAGGCAGCATATGGAGCTAGATATGTCACTCATAAGGGAGATAGGTGCGAATAGTATCCGACTTGCTCATTACCAGCATGACGATTACTTTTACTCATTGTGCGATCAATACGGATTACTCGTTTGGGCAGAAATCCCTTTTATTTCAGTGCCGTCTACCGCGGATCCAAACAATACAAATGCATTTGAGCAGCTAGAGAGGTTAATTAAGCAAGCTTATAATCATTGCTCGATTTATTGTTGGGGAGTGCAGAATGAAATTACAATCGCTGTTGAAACGGAACATACCCATCGAACAATTAATCAGCTTGTCTCATTGGCGAAGCAGCTTGACCCTCAACGTATGACTGCCCAAGCGAATATAAATGGAGTAGAGGATCATAGCATTATTAATACCTATACCGATCTGATCGGATATAATCTCTATTACGGTTGGTATTATGGAGAAATCGAGGATTTAGGGAAGCGCTTCGATTCATTTCATTATGCTAATCCTAATACACCAGTAATTTTGTCTGAGTATGGTGTGGATACCAATCCAAAGTTTCATTCCTACACACCGCAAGTGCAGGATTATACAGAGGAATATCAGTTACTTTTTCATCATAATGCGATTCAAACGATTAATGCACGACCTTATGTTCAAGGTGGGTACGTTTGGAATATGTTTGATTTTGGTAGTGCAAATCGTAAAGAGGGAGGAGAAATTGGTAAAAACTTAAAAGGGTTGGTTACCATTGATCGAAAGCTTAAAAAGGATGCTTTCTATTTGTACAAAGCTTATTGGTCGAAGGAGCCAGTTGTATATATTGCTGGACGGAGATTTGTAAACAGACATCGACAGGTAAACGATATTGTCGTGTTATCAAATTTGTCTGAAATTCGTATCTATGTAGATAATCTACTCATTGGAAACATTCAAAGTGACGAAGTCGTGAAGGTATTGAAGGATGTAGAATTGTCATTAGGAAATCATACGATTTCTGTGGAGGGCATTGATGAGTTTGGGGCAGTATTTACGGATACTATTCAACTGAATATTGTTGAATCATATGATAAAAGCTATGAGCTGGAAAAACAGGATGCGGCAAAAAACGTAATCAATTGGTTTGAACGATTTGATTTGTCGGATGCCCAAGTGGTTGAATTAAAGGAGGGTTACTTTTCTACCTATGATACGATTGTTGACCTATATAGCAACGAGTTAGCAAAAGCAGTTTTCCTTAAATATTTTCAAGAGTTTAGCAATCATCCGTTTTTTGAAGCTACTCAAACAGTTATGTCGATACGAAAAATGTCTCAGCTCGCATTTTTTAATATTCCTCCCGAATTACTAGCTGTCATTGATCGAGAGCTAAACGTTATCAAAAAACTATAGCTTCTAATATAAAAATCCCCGCTACCTATGACTTGGGTTGTATAGGTAAGGGGATTTTTGACTTGTAACGACTTATGTGAGATTAAACAAACCAAGCGTATTACATTTTTTAGCTTCCATCGCTAATACCTCTGGCAATTGAATATCTAGCTGAGTACATAAAGCGGTTAAATAAAATAGATTGCTTCCAATAGATTGCTGCACGAGCTCCTTGCAGTTATCGCATAGCTCGCCTGATACATGGTTTGTAATTTTTTGCTGGGCTACATCCAAGGATTCGATCTCGTGGAAGGGCTGCTTAGAAGCATGCAGCTCAATGCAACCACAATCGGTAATCGATTTCGTCACCGTTCTGTTAATAGAGGCACTTGTTTGATTGAGCTTAGACATAATATCAAGCACACTGCGATGACGTAATAATAACTGTGAAACTTGTTCCTGAAACTGCTCTAAAGCATGAGTAGACACAATGTTCACCTACCTAATGAGATTGGGTTGAGTTTATTATAAACAAATGTGAGGACGATTTCCACTTTACAACTTTCTTTCATTATGACGATTAGCTCTTGAAAAAATTGCTAATAATTGTAATGGAGGTGATACCTATGAAAAAAATAATTTCAATAATAGGGATTTGTATTGGTGCAATGATAGGGGCGGAATTTTCAGGCTGGTTTCAAGCGACACCTGCATGGGGCAGCTCGGTCAATCCTTTCCTACAGCAATCAGGCACTTATTACATGAATGTAGCTATTGGGGCATTTCTAGGGTGGATGTTATCTACGATTTTTGCTAAGCCGTTACTACAGCTTATGAATAATGGTGTGAAGCATACGGAGGAGATGTCACTACGTCAGCTGCTTTCTGCAGCTGGAGGTTTAGTGCTTGGTTTATGTTTGGCAGCGTTAATTTATCCGGCAATTGCGATGCTAGGAGGACTGTGGAAGCTTGTTCCGATCGCCGTTGCCTTGGTATGCGGGTATATTGGAATGCAAATCGCTATCCGCAAGCAGGATGAATTAGCTGATGCGGTGAAGCACTTGCTAGAAAAGCCTAAGGTTGTTGCTGCCGCAGGTGAGGTAAAAGGCTTCGAGGAGCATAAAATTTTGGATACAAGTGTCATTATTGATGGAAGAATCGCAGATATATGTAAAACTGGCTTTATTGAAGGAACACTTGTTATCCCAGAATTTGTGCTTGAGGAATTGCAGCATATTGCCGACTCCTCTGACTTGCTTAAGCGAAATCGCGGCCGACGTGGGCTTGATATTTTGAATAAAATTCAAAAGGAATTAGATGTCCGCGTGCTCATTTATGAAGGGGATTTTGAGGAGCAGAGCGAAGTCGACAGCAAGCTGGTTAAGCTGGCCAAATTATTGTCAGGTAAAGTGGTCACGAATGATTTTAATTTGAATAAGGTTTGTGAGCTACAAGGGGTATCGGTATTAAATATTAACGATCTTGCTAATGCAGTAAAACCAGTTGTCTTGCCAGGTGAAGAAATTGTTGTGCAGGTAATTAAAGACGGTAAGGAGCATGGACAAGGCGTCGCTTATCTTGACGACGGCACGATGATCGTTGTAGAAGGCGGTCGAGAATATATCGGGCATACGATGGAAGTGCTCGTGACAAGCGTACTGCAAACTTCTGCAGGACGAATGATATTTGCTAAGCCAAAGCTGTTGGAAAAAGCGCTGTAAAGAGGTATGATAATACTATTGGTTAGATTACCTTTAAGGCAGGTATGAATAAATGGAACAATGGGGAGCGGTCATCGTTGCTGCAGGACGCGGCAAACGGATGGGTACCGAGGAAAGTAAGCAATATTTACAATTAGGCAGCAAGCCGATTATCGTACATACATTGGAAAACTTTCAAGCTATGGCATTTATTAATGAGATTGTGCTAGTCGTGGGCGAGGATGATATGGCACGTGTTCATTCTTGGTGTCAGCAATATAGTTTTTCGAAGGTGAAGACGATTATTGCAGGTGGAGCCGAGCGTCAGCATTCTGTTCACGCTGGACTTAAGGCGATTACGACAGAGTGGGTGATGGTTCACGATGGTGTACGCCCATTCGTATCGGAGCAGGCCGTGGCGCGTTGCTGTGAAAGTGCAGAGCGTCATCTGGCAGCCGTACTTGCTGTTCCTGTTAAGGATACAATTAAACAGGTCAATGCAGAAGGTGTAATTACCTCGACCCCTGATCGCAAAAGCTTGTGGGCGATTCAAACCCCACAAGCTTTTCGTCATGAACTTGTGCTTAAAGCACATGAAGCAGCGGAGCGGGCAGGAATGCTAGGCACGGACGATGCAAGCGTGGTGGAATGGAACGGGGTAAATGTGGTGGTTGCTGAAGGAGAGTATACGAACATTAAAATAACGACACCAGAGGACTTGCCGTGGGCAGAGCTATTGCTGAAGCAGCGGCAGGCTGTACGATAGAAAGGGGAAGAAGAGATGATTAGAGTAGGACAAGGCTTTGATGTGCATCAGCTTGTAGAGGGCAGGCCATTAATAATTGGCGGTGTGCACATCCCTTATGAAAAAGGCTTATTAGGACATTCTGATGCAGATGTATTGCTACATACGATTACTGATGCAATATTAGGTGCACTTGCATTAGGAGATATCGGAAAGCATTTCCCTGACACTGATAATGCCTATAAGGATGCAGATAGCGTGGAACTATTGCGTAAGGTATGGGAGATGGTCGTAGCTAGAGGCTATAAGCTAGGTAATGTCGATGCCACGATCATTGCTCAGAAGCCGAAAATGCTACCGTATATTCCGGCGATGGTCAATATTATTGCTGAGGTGCTGCAGGCAGATGCAACACAAGTCAATGTGAAGGCAACGACGACAGAGCAGCTTGGCTTTACAGGTCGAGGAGAAGGTATTGCTTCTCAAGCTGTTGTTTGTTTGGTGAAGTCAGGACATAAAACTGTGCTATTATAGTTTTTATTATAAATTGATGGATATTATAACGATGAAGTAAGTATTGGGAGGAATTCATTTATGTCAGCAGAAATTCGAGTTAGATATGCGCCGTCTCCGACTGGGCATTTACATATCGGTAACGCACGTACGGCTTTATTTAACTATTTATTTGCACGTCATTTGGGCGGTAAGCTTATTATTCGTATTGAGGATACGGACGTAAAGCGTAATGTGGCAGGTGGCGAGGAAAGCCAGCTTAAATATTTGAAATGGCTTGGCGTTACCTGGGATGAGAGCGTCGATATCGGTGGATCATATGGTCCTTACCGTCAAACCGAGCGTCTTGATATTTATAAAAAATATTGGCAGGAGCTAATGGATAGAGGGTTAGCTTATCGCTGCTACTGTACAGAGGAAGAGCTTGAGAAGGAGCGCGAGGAGCAGGTTGCTCGTAATGAAACACCTCGCTACTCTGGTAAGCACCGTAACTTAACGCCTGAGCAAATCGCTGCGTTTGAAGCGGAAGGACGTGTTCCGAGCATTCGCTTTAAAGTACCAGAAAACCGTACCTATACGTTCCACGACATGGTTAAAGGTACGATCACGTTTGATACAGCAGAGATGGGTGACTTTGTTATCGTGAAAAAGGACGGCATTCCTACGTACAACTTTGCTGTCGTTATTGACGATTACTTGATGAAAATTAGCCATGTGCTGCGCGGTGAGGATCATGTGTCTAATACGCCTCGTCAATTGATGATATACGAAGCATTAGGCTGGGAAGCACCGCAATTTGCCCATATGACGCTTATTGTTAATGAGCATAAGAAGAAGCTGAGTAAGCGCGATGAATCGATTATTCAATTTATCGAGCAATATGATGATCTTGGCTACTTGCCAGAAACATTGTTTAACTTTATCGCTTTGCTTGGCTGGTCTCCAGAAGGCGAGCAAGAGATCTTTACTCGTGAAGAGCTAATTGAAGTGTTTGATGCTGCTCGTTTAAGTAAAAGTCCTGCTGTATTTGATACACAAAAGCTAGCATGGATGAATAATGAATATATTAAGGCAGCTAGCGTGGAGCGCATCGTTGAGCTATGCTTGCCGCATTTACAAAAAGCAGGACTTGTTGCTGCCCAGCTAAATGAAGAGCAGCATGCTTGGGTAAGAGATCTTGTTGCCTTGCACCAGGATAAGCTTCGCAGTGCTTCAGAAATTGTTGAGCATACTGCGCTGTTTTTCGCAGAGGATATCCAAGATGAAGCGGAAGCAACTGAGGTGCTAGCTGAGGAAACCGTTCCTACTGTACTTGCGGCATTTCTAGCCGAGCTGCAGCAAGAGGGAGCAGAGTTTACCGTAGACGGAATTAAAAACATGATTAAAGCGGTGCAAAAAGCAACAGGCTGCAAAGGTAAAGCGTTATTTATGCCAATCCGTGCAGCGATTACTGGTCAAACGCACGGTCCTGACTTGAATCAATCCCTTTATTTGCTTGGTAAAGAGAAGGTTATTGCTCGCTTGCAGGCACGTCTAGGTAATTAATTTTCTTTGGTTAAATGTGAGGCGGATGAGGTAAAGCGAAACATTGTAAAAGCTAGCGCAAGAGGGGCTTGTCACTGCACCGTTGTTTCGTTATACTTATCATGATTATAGGATAAACGAAGAATAAGCGTTGAACAGGATTAGTATGTTATGTAGCGATGCTCAGAGAAGGCAATCGTTTAGCGTCTGGCAAGTTGTCATGATGAGACGCTACTACGGCTGGAAGTTGCCTCATCGTCCTAACAGAATTGCACCTGGGAGCTTTGTCCCGATCTGTTGCCAAGGCAACAGGGTAGGCGACAACGTATCGTCTGCGTTAAAGATGTAGAGATAATAGCGTCGCTATGTATTGTGCGCTATTAAGCAGAGTGGAACCGCGAATCAATACGCCTCTGTAGCCTGTGTGCTGCAGAGGCTTTTTATATATGTTTTTACGAAGCAATAACAATGTGTGACTACGACACAACCTAGATGAGATCAAGCTACTTACTACTCTGAGCAGGCATTGATCGAGGAAGCTGCAACAGAGGTGGTCACAGCATATAGGGGGAACATGGCATGTTTCGACATTTGAAATCAGACGTGCAGGCTGTATTTGACAATGACCCAGCGGCAAGAAGTAAATTTGAAGTGATCTTTACCTATTCAGGCCTTCACGCTATATGGGCACATCGTATCGCACATGCATTATATAATAGAAAATGGTATACGTTAGCCCGAATTATTTCGCAGGTAAGTCGGTTTTTTACAGGTATCGAAATTCATCCTGGCGCGAAAATTGGTGAGCGCTTATTTATTGATCATGGCATGGGTGTCGTCATTGGTGAAACATGCGTGATTGGTGACGATGTAGTCATCTATCAAGGCGTAACATTAGGGGGAACGGGTAAGGAAAAAGGCAAGCGACATCCGACGATAGGCAATCATGTCGTGATCGGCTCCGGCTCAAAGGTGCTAGGCTCATTCACAATTGGCAATAACAGTAATATTGGCTCTAACGCCGTTGTATTACGTGAGGTCCCTGATAATTGTACGGTTGTCGGTAACCCAGGTCGAATTGTCAAACGTAACGGTGAAAAGGTACGCGATCGTCTTGATCATGCCCAATTGCCAGACCCTATTATTGAAATGATGCGTGACATGCAAAATGAAATAGATTCCCTTAAGGAAAAGGTTAAGCAGCAGGAGAAGCTGTTGAACGAATACGCTACCCAGCAGGAAGAACAAGAACCTGGGCTAGTGAGTATGCTAAAAGACAAATGAGTCGGAGGTAACAACATGTCAGTAGTAATCTACAATACACTTACACGTCAGAAGGACGTATTTAAACCGATTGAAGCTGGCAAAGTACGCATGTATGTATGCGGTCCTACAGTATATGACTATATTCATATCGGAAATGCGCGTCCTGCCATCTTCTTTGATGTCGTAAGACGATATTTGGAATATGCGGGCTACGAGGTCAACTATGTGTCTAACTTTACAGATGTTGACGACAAGCTTATTAAGAAGGCCAATGAGCTGGGCATTACGGTAAAGGAAGTAGCGGATACATTTATTGCTGCTTATTATGAGGATATTGAGGCGCTTGGTATTCGTCGTGCAAGTTTAAATCCGCGCGTTATGGATCATATTGATGATGTCGTCAATTTTATACAAGAGCTGATCGATAAGGGGCATGCTTATGAAAGCAGCGGCGATGTGTATTTCAAAACATCGTCGTTTGCAGAATATGGTAAGCTTTCTCATCAAAACCTAGAGGAGCTACAGCTTGGTATTCGTGTTGGCATTGATGAACGCAAAGAGGATGCACAGGACTTTGTTCTTTGGAAAGGGGCAAAGCCAGGTGAAGTAAACTGGGATAGCCCTTGGGGTAAGGGACGCCCTGGTTGGCATATTGAATGTTCAGCGATGGCACGTAAATACTTAGGTAATACGCTGGATATTCACGGCGGTGGGCTTGATTTGCAATTCCCACATCATGAGTGTGAGGTTGCTCAATCAGAATGCGCTAGCGGTGAAACATTGGCGAATTATTGGATGCATAACGGCTACATTCATATTAACAATGAAAAAATGTCTAAGTCGCTTGGCAACGGAATTACCGTGCATGAATTGGTGAAAAAGGTAAAGCCGCAAGCGATTCGTTATTTTATGCTGGCTACACACTATCGCAGTCCACTTAACTTTAGTGATGATACGATTGCACAAGCGATCAATAGTGTGGATCGTATTAGCAATTGCTATAGCAATCTTAATCATCGTCTGCAAGCTGCTGGAGCTGATTCTGAAGCGGGAGAAGTGGCGGAGCAATTAGGAGCTGAGCTTGCACGAATTGAAAAAACATTTAGCGACAAAATGAATGATGATTTCAATACACCTGATGCGATTACGGCGTTGTTTGAGCTTGTTACGCTTGCGAATACGCAAATGAAGGATGATGCTCTAAATATTGCTTCTCTTGAAGCATTAAAAGCAAGCTTTGAACGTTTCGACGAGGTGCTTGGCCTGCTGCCTCCTGCTCAAGGTGAAGATGAAAGTCTTGATGCACAGGTGGAAGCGTTAATCGCTGAGCGTACAGAAGCTCGTGCAACTAAAAATTGGGCGAGAGCTGATGAAATTCGCGATTTGCTGCAAGCGATGAATATTGTGCTTGAGGATACCCCTCAAGGTATTCGCTGGCGCCGTAAGTGATGAGTGGGTCTATGGATAAGCAAATATTGAACCACTCGTTAGCTATACACAAACCCAATAAAGAAGCAGCTCTAATTAATCCGATCGCACTGGCTTATATGGGCGATGCGGTGTATGAGCTGCTTGTTCGACAGTATGTGTTGTCGTTGCCAAATCATAAGGCCAATCATATGCATAAGGCAGCAACGAGCATCGTATCTGCTAAGGCGCAGCGCGCTACTTTGGAGCGTCTGCTTCCTCATTTAACTGAAGAAGAACAAGACATCGTTAAGCGGGGGCGTAATGCCAAGTCTGGCTCCGCTCCCAAAAACGCGGATATGATCGACTATCGGTATGCTACCGCTTTAGAATGCTTAATCGGATATTTGTATTTTGAAAATCGCTTGGATCGTATTACTGAATTGTTTAAGATCGGGCTGAGCCAGCCTTAGCGACGGATGAGAAGGGATGAATTGGATGGCGGAAGATCACAATATTGAAGGCTTAATTGCAGGAAAGCATCCAGTGCTGGAGGCGCTGCGTTCAGGCCGAGAATTGAACAAAATATGGATTGCAGAAGGCGCACAGAAAAATGCGACAAGCTCAATCATTGCTGAAGCGAAGAAGCAAGGGGTTATTTTACAAGTGGTGGACAAGCGTAAGCTAGATCAGCTTGCGCCAGGATTGAATCATCAAGGTATTGTTGCTCAAGCAGCTGCTGCAGACTATGTTGAGTTAGAGGATTTGCTAGAAATTCCAGGTCAGAGGGGCGAAACGCCGTTTTTTATTATTTTGGATGAGATTGAAGATCCTCATAATTTGGGTTCCATACTTCGTACGGCTGAGTGCACAGGTGTTCATGGAGTCATTATTCCGAAGCGTCGTTCCGTAGGCTTAACAGCAACGGTACTAAAAACGTCAGCAGGTGCGGCAGAGCATGTACCTGTAGCGAGAGTAACGAACCTAGCACAGAGTATTGAACGTATGAAGGAGCAAGGAATCTGGGTTGCTGGTGCTGATGTTGCAGCAAATGCTGATGTGTACAAGCAGTCGTTTGATATGCCGTTAGCATTGGTTATCGGTAATGAAGCGAAAGGAATCGGACGTCTAATTAAAGAAAAATGCGATTTTCTAGTTAAGCTACCGATGGCAGGTCAATTAAACTCTTTGAATGCATCAGTTGCTGCGGGCGTGTTGATGTATGAGGTACTACGACAGCGTAGAGGGTTGTAGGGATGATCAATAGACGTAATGATGTGCTTCTAGTTGATGGCTACAATATGATCGGCGCATGGTCCGAGCTAAGTCGATTAAAGGATCACTCCTTGGAGGATGCGCGTGATCGTTTGTTGGATATGCTGGCTGATTTCCAAGGCTTTTCTGGAATGAGAGTATTCGTTGTGTTTGATGCACATCAGATGCCGGGTATCGGCGCAACCTACAATCAGCATAAGCTAACGGTTGTTTATACGAAGGAAAAGGAAACCGCAGATGAATGCATTGAGCGGATTTGCACGGAGTGGATCAATCGACGTCGCAGCGTTTATGTTGCCACCAATGATATGACTGAGCAGCATGTTATTTTCGGTAAAGGTGCGCTGCGTATGTCTGCGCGTGAGCTGTTAATCGAAATTAAAGAAAATCGTAAAGCGATCAAGCATACGATTGATGTTCCCTCTGTGAAGCAAAGACACTCAATCGATAATCGCATTAACGATGAAACTTGGCATAAGCTGGAGAAGCTGCGCAGGGGAGAAAAAAAGGAAAAAGATCAAAAAAAATCTAAAAAAGATTGATGCCGTCACAAATCTAGTAAAAAGTGTTAATTATGAAAGATAATATGTGGTAATATCGGTCGTTTGGTTGACTGAAAAGGCTGTTTTCATGTATACTGTCTCTATGTTTCAGCATACAAATCTAGCGGTGTACGCCTTGCAGGCCGGAGGGATGGGGTATGAGTATCGACCTCAAAGAATGGAGTACGCTCGAATATGACAATAACACGGACGAGGAAATTGTAGAAGCCGTTCGTGAAGGCGATAGTATAGCGCTGGAATTCTTGATCAATAAGTATAAAAACTTCGTTCGCGCGAAGGCAAGGTCGTACTTTTTAATAGGTGCTGATCGAGAAGATATTGTTCAAGAAGGAATGATAGGTTTATATAAAGCAATTCGCGATTATAAGGGAGATAAGCTTTCTAGCTTTAAGGCCTTCGCTGAGCTTTGCATAACACGTCAAATCATTACCGCGATTAAAACTGCTACTCGTCAAAAGCATATTCCTCTAAATTCCTATGTTTCTTTGGACAAGCCGATATATGACGAAGATTCCGACCGTACACTATTAGATGTGATATGTGGTACTAGAGTGTCGGATCCAGAAGAACTTATTATTAATCAAGAAGAATTTTCAGGACTTGAAGATAAAATGGCAGAGATATTAAGCGACCTTGAACGCAAGGTATTGATGCTTTATTTGGATGGACGTTCCTATCAGGAAATCGCTGTTGATCTGAAGCGTCACGTGAAGTCAATCGACAATGCCTTGCAGCGCGTAAAGCGCAAGCTCGAAAAGTATTTGGAAGCTCGAGATATGACCGAGCATATGTAAAGGTAGCTCGTACTTAAAAGTGATGGACTGTCTTTGATGTCTGAATATTTCAGACGCTAAAGACAGTCCATTGGTTTAATATGTGCACTGTTTGGCACATACTGGTTACTAAACGTTCTGCAAACTGATCTTTCATAACCTTCTCGGTGCTGAAAGGTTAACTTTGCTGGGATGTATTTAGAATATTGAGAGCTGACTATTGATGTGGATCAAAGCTAAATAATGATGTCAACATGCAAAAATTGTACACCCGAGTCAGTTGTTTTACGTTGACATGGTCTATGCCTTGTGCTAAAGTGTTTAGGTAGGCCTTGAAAAAAGGTTTTTTTCTTTATGGTTAAAACCTATAAGAGGCAATAAAGTAGGGTTCGTATTTTTTAGCAGTTCGGGAGGTGTTATTCAATGCGGGTTATCATCACGCTGGCATGCACAAACTGCAAACAGAGAAACTATGCGACGACTAAAAACAAGCGCAATCACCCCGACCGCATCGAGTTGAAGAAGTTTTGCAAGTTCTGTAACGAGCAGACTCCTCATCGCGAGACGAGATAGTCAATTGGAGGTGTGAACGTGACATTTTTAGCAAAGGTAAAGCAAAGCTTTAGTGCGACGTTTAGTTTTCTTGCTGACAGTTGGGCAGAGCTTAAAAAGGTCCGTTGGCCTAGTCGTAAGGAATTGACGAGTTATACACTCGTTGTACTCGTGACGGTTATAGCTGTGACGATTTACTTCTGGATCCTAGACATCGGGATTTCAGCTCTCGTAGATCTAATTGTCTAACGAAAGCCCAAAGGTGGATTAGTGATGGAAAAAAGATGGTACGTCGTGCATACGTATTCAGGCTATGAAAACAAAGTCAAGGCTAATTTGGAACGTCGCGTTGAGTCCATGAACATGGAAGACAAAATTTTTCGTGTGCTTGTTCCAATGGAAGACGAGATCGTAGAGAAGGACGGAAAGCGTAAAACCGTTCAACGTAAGGTTTATCCTGGCTACGTGCTTGTTGAGATGATTCAAACTGATGATTCTTGGTATGTTGTTCGTAATACGCCTGGAGTTACGGGTTTCGTAGGATCGACAGGTTCTGGTTCCAAGCCTACCCCGTTATTGCCTGAAGAAGTGGAACAAATTCTCAAGCATATGGGTATGGAAGAGCCTAAGCCTAAGATTGAGTTTGAGCTGAAAGAAACTGTTCGCGTCAAGGTAGGTCCTTTTGCAGACTTTGTCGGAACTGTAGAAGAAATTCTGCTCGACAAGGCGAAGCTAAAGGTTCACGTCAACATGTTTGGTAGAGAAACTCCGCTTGAGCTTGACTATACTCAAGTCGAAAAGGTGTAAACCTAAGGGTTCTCGGACAAGCGCTCATCTGAGCTCTTGTATATCACGTCAAGGAGGTGTGAATCATGGCAAAAAAAGTTATCAAACTAGTTAAACTACAAATCCCTGCAGGGAAAGCTAACCCAGCGCCACCAGTTGGTCCGGCACTAGGTCAAGCGGGTGTCAACATTATGGCATTCTGTAAAGAGTTTAACGCTCGTACGGCTGATCAAGCTGGATTGATTATTCCAGTTGTTATCACTGTATTTGAGGATCGTTCATTTACTTTCGAAACTAAAACGCCACCTGCAGCAGTATTGCTTCGCGTAGCGGCTGGTATCGAAAAAGGATCTGGCGAACCTAACAAGAAAAAAGTTGCAACGGTTAAACGTGACAAAGTTCGCGAAATCGCTGAAACAAAAATGCCTGACCTTAACGCAGCTTCTGTTGAAGCAGCTATGCTTATGGTTGAAGGTACTGCTCGTTCTATGGGTATTACAATCGTTGACTAATCGTCACGCTATTGCTAATACGCGAGCGCAACTCGCTTTGTGAAGCGCTGCTTCACGAGTGGGAGGAGGACGAAGGTCGCTCCGTTAAAACCACACTAGGAGGAAGTTACAATGGCTAAACATGGTAAAAAATATGTTGAAGCTGCTAAGCTAATTGACCGCGACGCTAGCTATGAACCGCTAGAAGCGATCGAGCTTGTTAAAAAAGCTTCTACTGCAAAATTCGACGAATCTGTTGAAGTTGCAGTTCGTTTGGGCGTAGACCCACGTAAACAAGACCAAGCTGTTCGTGGCGTTGTAGTATTGCCGCACGGTACTGGTAAAACTAAAAAAGTTCTAGTTTTCGCTAAAGGTGAAAAACTAAAAGAGGCAGAAGCTGCTGGCGCTGACTATGTTGGCGACACAGATATGATCAACAAAATCCAACAAGGTTGGTTCGATTTCGACGTTTGCGTAGCTACGCCTGATATGATGGCTGAAGTTGGTAAACTAGGTCGTATCCTTGGTGGTAAAGGTCTAATGCCAAACCCTAAAGCTGGTACAGTAACATTTGATGTTGCTAAAGCTGTTCAAGAAATCAAAGCGGGTAAAATTGAATACCGTCTTGATAAAGCAGGTCAAATCCATGCACCAATCGGTAAAGTTTCATTTGATGCTGAAAAGCTAAATGAAAACCTAAAAGCACTTGTTGACGCGCTTAACCGTGCTAAACCGGCTGCTGCAAAAGGTGTTTACCTGAAAAACATCGCTGTTTCTTCTACAATGGGCCCTGGCGCTCGTGTTAACACTGCTAGCTTCCGCTAATAGTGTCAAGAAATGCGACTTAAAATTGAAAATGCATACCGTAGACAGTAGGTGCTAACAAGCTTAATTTCCTACCGAGGTGTTATGATAGAGCGTTAAAGCTTCAATATTATATTGAAAAGCGAACGGAATCATGACCCTCGCACTGCGAGGGTCTTTCTCATGCATCGAGGACGGGATCTCTCATTCACGGAATGTAATTATTTACGGGAGGTGTACAGTTTGGCTAACGCTAAGATTATCGAGCAGAAACAAGAGGCAGTTAATGTTGTAGCTGGCAAGCTTGCTTCCAGCCCAAGTACTATCATTGCTGATTATCGCGGATTGAACGTTGCTCAAGTAACTGAGCTTCGTAAACAACTTCGTGAAGCAGGCGTTGAGTTCCAAGTAATTAAGAACTCAATCGTTCGTCGTGCAACTGAAGGTACTGACTACACTGCGCTTAATGATATTCTTACTGGTCCTACAGCAGTTGCATTTAGTGGCGACGACGCTGTTGCTCCAGCGAAAATCCTTTATGATTTCGCAAAAGCTAACGAAGCTTTGAAACTTAAAGGTGGTATCGTAGAAGGTAAAGTGGTTGACGAGGCTCAAGTAAAAGCTCTTGCACAACTTCCTTCTCGCGAAGGTCTTCTTTCTATGCTACTCAGCGTACTTCAAGCGCCAGTTCGCAACTTCGCGCTTGCAGTTAAAGCTGTTGGTGAAAAACAAGAAGCACAAGCTTAAACCAATATCGTACGCGATATAAATGGATGTCACAGACATCAACCAATAAAAATTATAAACCATTCGGAGGTAATACCATGTCTAAAGAGCAAATCTTAGAAGCAATTAAAGGTATGACAGTTCTTGAACTGAACGATCTTGTTAAAGCAATTGAAGAAGAATTCGGCGTAACTGCTGCAGCTCCTGTAGCTGTTGTAGCTGGTGGCGGCGACGCTGGTGCAGCTGCTGCACAAACTGAATTTGATGTAATCCTAACTAGCGCTGGCGCGTCTAAAATCAACGTTATCAAAGTGGTTCGTGAAATCACTGGTCTTGGCTTGAAAGAAGCTAAAGAAGTTGTTGACAACGCTCCTAAAGCAGTTAAAGAAAAAGTTGCACAAGATGAAGCTGATGCAATCAAAGCTAAACTTGAAGAAGCTGGCGCTGTAGTAGAAGTTAAGTAATTAACTCCTGCTTGCGACAACTTGCAGAACCCCTTGAGGCCTTGCTTCAAGGGGTTTCTTTCCATGTATTATTGCGATATGCCATTAAGAAAAGGCTGGTGAGTTACTACTTGAGTAATCATTATTATAGTAAGCAGCCCGAAGTTGCAAGTAGCAGGCAGCAGCATCAGTGGCGCCTAAGGGATTATTCATTAAGTTTTGTTACAGATGCTGGTGTATTTTCTAAAGCGGGGATTGATTACGGAAGTCAAGTGCTTATTAATGCGATGGAGTTTGCGCAAGATGCTACCGTATTGGATGTAGGTTGCGGCTACGGCCCAATTGGAATTACTGCAGCTAAGCTTGCTCCGCAAGGTCATGTTACGATGATCGATGTCAATGAGCGAGCGGTAGAATTGAGTAAATTAAATGCGAAGCAAAATAATGTGCACAATGTTACTGTGCTGCAAAGTGATTTGTACGAGGCAGTAAAGGAACAACGCTTTGATTGTATCATTAGCAATCCACCGATTCGTGCAGGGAAAGCTGTCGTCCATCAAGTTTTTGAGGAAGGCTACCATTTGTTAAATCATGGTGGAGCGATGTGGATCGTGATTCAGAAAAAGCAAGGTGCACCTTCCGCGCTCGCAAAACTGGAGTCGCTTTTTGGCGAAGTGGTCGAAGTGACGAAAGATAAGGGCTATCGCATCTTCAAGGCAATGAAAGCATAGTCATTTTGATTATATGAAAATGGCTGTGAAAATAAGAAAATATTTGACTTGACATTTCTAATATGTTAATATTATAAAATGTCAGCATAAAATTGCTTGAATTGTGTTTAGTTATCTTGTTGTCAAGTGACAAATAGCTGTAGAACAGAAAAAATTTGTCTCAGGCGGAGTATAACGGTATTAATTTGGGCAAAATTACTTGATATGGACCATTTTGTTGAGAATAGGATGGTTAACAGTCTGAAACATGCTCTTTTTTCGAACTATTCGATAAGGGCTTTTATTTATTTTTATGATCACTATAATGCAAGATTGTAGAGATCGCAACAGCTATTTAAAATTATGATGCTGTTAGACAGACATGAGGGGTGAGGTTAAGTTGGCAGGACAACTTGTTCAGTATGGTCGACGTCAGCGTAGAAGCTATAGTCGGATCAAAGAGGTGCTGGAAGTCCCGAACCTGATTGAAATCCAACAAAAATCGTATGAAAAGTTTTTAGAAACAGATCTTATTGAACTGTTTCAGGACATTTCTCCGATTACGGACTTTACAGGAAATTTATCGCTTGAGTTTATTGATTACAGCTTGGGAGAACCAAAATATTCAGTCGATGAATCGAAAGAGCGGGATGTTACGTACGCGGCTCCTTTACGCGTGAAAGTGCGGTTGTTCAATAAGGAGACTGGCGAGGTTAAGGAACAAGAAGTCTTTATGGGTGATTTCCCATTAATGACGGAAACCGGCACGTTTATTATTAACGGGGCGGAACGCGTAATTGTCAGCCAATTGGTTCGATCCCCAAGTGTGTATTTCAGCACTAAGGTTGATAAAAACGGCAAGAAAGCTTACACGGCTACTGTAATTCCTAACCGTGGTGCTTGGCTTGAATTGGAAACTGACGCAAAGGATATCGTATACGTACGTATTGACCGTACACGTAAAATCCCAGTTACCGTTCTACTTAGAGCGCTAGGCTTCGGCACTGATGCAGAAATTTTAGATTTGCTTGGACATGATGAATACATTGCTAATACCCTTGATAAGGATAGCACGGATTCTACTGAAAAAGCGCTTATTGAGATTTATGAGCGCCTACGTCCAGGTGAGCCGCCAACTTTGGATAACGCGAAAAGCTTGCTTGTTGCGCGCTTCTTCGATCCAAAACGCTACGATCTAGCGAATGTTGGTCGTTACAAAATTAATAAAAAGCTTCACATAAAGAACCGTCTATTCAATCAGCGTCTTGCTGAAGACTTGATTGATGTATCGACTGGTGAAATTGTAGCCGAGAAAGGTCAGCTAGTTGACCGTCGTCTATTGGATCAAATTCTTGATCGTTTAGAATCTGACATCGGTTTTAGAACATACTCAGTTGCTAATGGTGTGTTGGATGCACATGATATTCCAATGCAAACAATTAGCATTTATTCACCAATTGAAGAAGGTAAAGTAATCAAAATTATTGCTAACGGCAATATCGATAAGTCTGTTAAGCATATTACGCCTGCAGATATTATTGCTTCCATCAACTACTTCTTGAACCTATTGCATGGAGTAGGCGATGTGGATGACATCGACCATCTAGGTAACCGTCGTCTACGTTCTGTTGGTGAGCTATTGCAAAACCAATTCCGTATCGGTCTTTCTCGTATGGAGCGTGTTGTACGTGAGAGAATGTCGATTCAGGATGCGAATGCAATTACGCCACAAGCATTGATTAATATTCGTCCAGTAATTGCGTCAATTAAAGAGTTCTTCGGATCTTCTCAGTTGTCACAGTTTATGGACCAAACGAATCCACTGGCTGAATTGACGCATAAACGTCGTCTATCTGCACTAGGACCTGGTGGTTTGACTCGTGAGCGCGCTGGTTTCGAGGTGCGTGACGTTCATAACTCTCACTATGGTCGTATGTGTCCGATCGAGACGCCAGAGGGACCGAACATCGGTTTGATCAACTCCTTGTCTACGTATGCGCGTATCAATGAATATGGTTTTATTGAAGCACCATACCGTTGGGTTGATCCAGAGACAGGTGTTGTTACGGAAAAAGTAACGTACATGACTGCCGATGAAGAATATAACTATATCGTTGCTCAAGCGAACGCTCCTCTAACAGAGGATAGTCGCTTTGCAGAAAAAGAAACAATCGTTCGTTTCAATAAACAAGCAGATAACATTTTAACGATGCCAAGTAGTCGTGTAGACTACATGGACGTATCGCCAAAACAGGTTGTATCTGTGGCAACAGCTTTGATTCCGTTCCTAGAGAACGATGACTCCAACCGCGCCTTGATGGGATCAAACATGCAGCGTCAAGCTGTACCATTGCTTATCCCTAAAGCACCGTTTGTCGGTACAGGTATGGAGCATAAAGCTGCAAAAGACTCAGGGGTCTGTGTCGTATCCAAATACGATGGCGTTATCGAACGTGTAACGGCAAATGAAATCTTGCTTCGTCGCGTTGAAGTAATCGACGGTAAAGAAGTACAAGGTGACCTAATTAGACATAAGCTTCATAAGTTTATGCGTTCTAACCAAGGTACATGTATTAACCAACGTCCTCTAGTTCGTAAAGGAGATGTCATCAAAAAAGGAGATATCCTTGCAGATGGTCCATCTACTGAAAACGGCGAATTGGCACTTGGTCGTAACGTTGTAGTAGCGTTTATGACTTGGGAAGGTTATAACTATGAGGATGCGATTCTACTAAGCGAAAAGCTTGTTAAAGAAGATGTTTATACTTCTATTCATGTTGAGGAATATGAATCAGAAGCTCGTGATACAAAGCTTGGACCAGAGGAAATTACTCGTGATATTCCTAACGTTGGTGAAGAAGCGCTTCGCAATCTTGATGAGCGTGGTATCATCCGCGTTGGTGCGGAAATTAATTCTGGAGATATTCTAGTAGGTAAAGTAACACCTAAAGGTGTAACTGAGCTTACTGCTGAGGAACGTTTGCTTCACGCGATCTTCGGTGAGAAGGCACGTGAGGTTCGTGATACATCGCTACGTGTACCACATGGTACAACAGGTATTGTCGTTGACGTGAAGGTGTTTACACGTGAAAACGGTGATGAGCTGCCTCCTGGCGTGAATCATCTAGTACGTGTATATATCGCACAAAAACGTAAAATCTCTGAGGGCGATAAAATGGCGGGACGCCATGGTAACAAAGGGGTTATTGCCCGCATTATGCCTGAAGAGGATATGCCGTTCCTACCGGACGGAACGCCTGTTGAGGTCGTGCTTAATCCACTAGGGGTACCATCTCGTATGAATATCGGTCAGGCTCTAGAGGTTCACTTAGGTATGGCTTGTAAATTACTAGGTATTCACGCAGCGACTCCAGTATTTGATGGTGCGACAGAGGAAGATGTATTTGATACTGTTGAAGAAGCTGGTATGCAACGCAATGCGAAAACAGTGCTATATGACGGACGTACTGGTGATAAATTCGAACGTGAAGTAACAGTTGGGGTCATGTATATGATCAAGCTGGCTCACATGGTCGAGGACAAAATCCATGCTCGTTCTACTGGTCCTTACTCTCTTGTTACGCAACAGCCGTTGGGTGGTAAAGCTCAGTTCGGTGGTCAGCGTTTCGGTGAGATGGAGGTATGGGCGCTCGAGGCATACGGGGCTGCTTATACGCTACAAGAAATTTTGACGGTTAAATCCGATGACGTTGTTGGTCGTGTGAAAACATACGAATCGATCGTTAAAGGTGAAAATGTACCAGAGCCAGGCGTTCCTGAATCATTCAAAGTATTGATCAAGGAGCTGCAAAGCTTAGGTATGGACGTTAAGATTTTGACCGAGGATGAGGAAGAAATCGAGATGAAGGAAATCGACGATGACGATGTTACTAGCGAGAAGCTAAACCTTGACGATGTCGATAACTTCGAACGTGCTCCAGTAGGTGTTGGTGCACCTGATGATGGAGAAGTCTTTGAAGAAGACGAAGACGTTGATGATTTAGCATAAATGTAATGAAGATAGCAAGCACCTTAGAGCTTCAGTCAGCGAATCTTGTATGAGCTGATTGAAGTTCAGTGCTTAATTTTGACATAGTCATACATGACGAAGGAGGGTTGCTCCTTGTTGGACGTGAACAACTTTGAGTATATGAAAATTGGTTTGGCATCGCCGGACAAAATTCGCTCATGGTCCCGCGGAGAGGTTAAAAAACCGGAAACCATCAATTACAGAACGTTAAAACCGGAAAAGGAAGGTCTTTTCTGTGAAAAGATTTTCGGACCAACGAAGGACTGGGAATGTCATTGTGGAAAATACAAGCGTGTACGTTATAAAGGTGTAGTTTGTGACCGTTGTGGCGTTGAAGTAACACGTCAAAAAGTGCGTCGCGAGCGTATGGGACACATTGAGCTTGCAGCTCCAGTTTCTCATATTTGGTACTTTAAGGGGATTCCAAGCCGCATGGGTCTTGCGCTTGATATGTCTCCTCGTTCGCTTGAAGAAATCATTTACTTTGCATCCTATGTTGTAACTGATCCAGGTGAAACTCCTTTGGAGAAAAAACAACTATTGTCCGAGAAGGAATATCGCAGCTACCGTGAAAAATACGGCTACGGATTCCAAGCTGGGATGGGTGCTGAGGCAGTTAAAAAATTGTTACAGGACATCGATCTTGATCGTGAGCTTGAAGTATTGAAGGAAGAGCTTCGTACTGCACAAGGTCAACGTCGTAACCGTGCGATTAAACGTCTAGAAGTTATTGAAGCATTCCGTAACTCTGGTAACAATCCAGAGTGGATGATTATGGATGTTCTTCCTGTCATCCCGCCAGAGCTTCGTCCAATGGTTCAATTGGATGGTGGTCGTTTTGCTACTTCTGACTTGAACGATCTATATCGTCGTGTAATTAACCGTAACAATCGTTTGAAGCGTCTATTAGATCTTGGCGCTCCTGATATTATCGTACAAAATGAAAAACGTATGCTTCAAGAAGCAGTTGATGCTTTGATTGATAATGGTCGTCGTGGCCGTCCTGTTACAGGTCCTGGTAACCGTCCATTGAAATCTTTGTCACATATGCTCAAAGGTAAGCAAGGTCGTTTCCGTCAGAATCTACTAGGTAAACGTGTTGACTACTCTGGTCGTTCCGTTATCGTCGTAGGTCCTTACTTGAAAATGTACCAATGTGGCTTGCCGAAAGAAATGGCGCTTGAGCTGTTTAAGCCTTTCGTTATGAAGGAGCTTGTAAACAAAGGTCAAGCACACAACATTAAGAGCGCGAAGCGTAAAGTAGAACGCGTAAGTCCTGAGGTATGGGATGTATTAGAGGAAGTTATCAAAGAACATCCGGTACTACTTAACCGTGCCCCGACGCTGCATAGACTTGGTATTCAAGCATTTGAACCAATTCTTGTTGAAGGTCGTGCAATCCGCTTGCATCCACTTGTATGTACAGCATATAACGCTGACTTTGACGGTGACCAAATGGCGGTTCACGTTCCATTGTCCGCTGAAGCTCAAGCTGAAGCACGTATGCTAATGCTTGCGTCAGGTAACATTCTAAACCCTAAAGACGGTAAGCCAGTTGTTACTCCGTCTCAGGATATGGTTTTAGGATCGTTCTATTTGACAATGGATAACAAAGAAGCACAAGGATCTGGATCCATCTTTGCATCTGTTAACGAAGCTGTTTCAGCATATCAACGTGGTGTTGCTGCACTTCATGCGCGTGTAATTATTCCTGTGAAAGCATTGAAGAAAACAAGCTTTACAGAAGAGCAAAACAATGCGTTGCTATGTACAACGGTTGGTAAAATCATTTTCAATGAAATTTTCCCACCGGAATTCCCATATATCAACGAAGCGACAAAAGCGAACTTGATCAACGGTGTTCCTGAGAAATATTTCATCTATGAAAAAGGTGCCGACCTGTTGAAAATTCTAAATGATCTGCCGATTGCACCTGCTGTTGGTAAAGATTATCTGGGAACAATTATTGCGGAATGTTTCCGTAAATACCATACAACAAAAACATCTGTTATTCTTGACCTTATTAAGGAGCTAGGTTTCACTTACTCTACAAAAGCTGGTATTACAATTGGCGTTGCTGACGTTGTTGTACCAGAAGAGAAAAAGGAAATTATGCGTACTTCTGAGGAAAAAGTTCAAACAGTTATGAATCAGTATCGTCGTGGTCTAATTACGAACGAAGAGCGTTATGACCGTATCATCAGCATTTGGAGTAAATGTAAAGATGATATTACTGATATCCTGATGAAATCTATGGATCGCTACAACAACATCATGTTGATGGTAGACTCCAAAGCCCGTGGTAACAAATCTCAGATTACTCAGCTAGGCGGTATGCGTGGTTTGATGGCCAACCCGTCTGGTCGTATCATTGAGTTGCCAATTAAATCGAACTTCCGTGAAGGACTAACAGTACTCGAGTACTTTATCTCTACGCATGGTGCGCGTAAAGGTCTTGCCGATACAGCACTTCGTACAGCGGACTCTGGTTACTTGACTCGTCGTCTTGTTGACGTAGCGCAGGATGTCATTGTTCGTGAAGAGGATTGCGGAACAGATAAAGGGTTTACAGTTAGCAAAATTCAAGACGGTAAAGAGGTTATCGAAGATCTATTTGACCGTATTGAAGGACGTTATTCTTTCGAAACAGTTCGCCATCCACAAACTGGTGAAATTCTAGCTAATCGCAATGAATTAATCGATGCTGATAAAGCAGAGGCAATCGTTGCAGCTGGTGTTGAAAAACTTCAAATCCGTTCCGTACTTAGCTGCCGTGCACGTCATGGTGTATGTAAAGTATGTTATGGTCGTAACCTTGCTACTGGTAAGCATGTTGAGATCGGTGAAGCGGTTGGTATTATCGCTGCACAATCCATCGGTGAACCAGGTACACAGTTGACAATGCGTACGTTCCATACAGGGGGCGTAGCCGGAGACGATATTACACAGGGTCTTCCGCGTATTCAAGAGTTGTTCGAGGCGCGTAATCCGAAAGGTCAAGCGATTATTTCAGAGCTTGATGGTTACGTTAAGAAAATTCATGAAGCGAAGGATCGCCGTGTCATTGAAATTCAAGGCGAAGCTGAGTCTAAAGAGTATGCGGTAACTTATGGTTCTCGTATTCGTGTAACAGAGGGTCAGCATATCGAAGCAGGGGATGAGTTAACAGACGGTTCTATCGACCCTAAAGATATGCTACGCATTAAAGGGGTACGTGGTGTTCAAAACTACATCCTACAAGAGGTACAACGCGTATATCGTAACCAAGGGGTAGAAATCAACGATAAACACGTTGAGGTTATGATTAAGCAAATGCTACGTAAAATCCGTATCGTGCTTTCAGGTGATACGAACCTATTACCAGGTTCATTCGTTGATATGCATGAATATGAAGCAGCGAACTTGGAAGCAATTCTTGCGGGTAAAGAGCCTGCAATTGCTAAACCAGTATTGCTAGGTATTACGAAGGCATCTCTTGAAACTGATTCCTTCTTGTCTGCTGCGTCATTCCAAGAAACGACTCGTGTTCTTACGGATGCAGCGATTAAAGGTAAAGTTGACCAACTTCTAGGTCTAAAAGAGAATGTTATTATTGGTAAGCTGATCCCTGCTGGTACAGGTATGCAGCGCTACCGTAATATTCGTTTTCAAGGAATAGAAGAAACTGCTACAGATTCTAATAGTGATGAGCAACAAGAAGCGGTAGCTGTAGAATAAGCTTAGGTGATATTCTTGAGTAAAGCTTCACGCTGCTCTTAATAAATAGCGACAAATTTCCAGTTAGTAAGATGAGAAATTTGTCGCTATTTTTACTTTGAAAAATAGTTAGGAATTAATAAGAAAGATTACTTGACATTACCTAGTAGGAAATGATATTATATCTGAGTGCGCCTAAGGAACAGGCATGGGTTTTCTAATGAAAAATTATGACGCGCCTGGATCTGTGGGCTTGAAACTTGGGTGAAATGTCTACCAATATAAATGACATAAATATGGGAAGGAGGTGGCTCAAATGCCAACAATTAACCAGTTAGTTCGTAAAGGACGTCAAGCTAAAGTTGTGAAATCAAAATCTCCAGCTTTGCAAAGAGGATACAACGCTTTGAAACGTGAAGCTACTAACATTAGCTCTCCGCAAAAACGTGGTGTATGTACTCGTGTAGGTACTATGACTCCTAAGAAGCCGAACTCCGCGCTTCGTAAATATGCCCGTGTACGTCTTACAAACCGTGTAGAGGTTACAGCGTACATTCCAGGTATCGGACATAACCTTCAAGAGCACAGCGTAGTGCTAATCCGTGGTGGTCGTGTAAAGGACTTACCGGGGGTTCGTTACCACATCGTGCGTGGTGCGCTTGATACTGCAGGTGTTAACAACCGTATGCAAGCTCGTTCTAAATACGGTACTAAACGTCCTAAAGCTAAAAAATAATCGTATGCTCCAGAGGGGCAACGTTAGACCAACAACCAACAACTATTAAAAATTCAAGAAAGGGGGACTTGTAAATGCCACGCAAAGGTCCTGTAACTAAACGCGATGTGCTACCAGATCCGTTGTATAACTCTAAACTGGTAACACGTCTAATTAACCGTATTATGCTTGACGGTAAAAGAGGCGTTGCACAAACAATTTTGTATGATGCATTCAAATTGATTCAAGAACGTACTGGCAACGATCCAATGGAAGTTTTTGAAGCTGCAATGAAAAACATCATGCCAGTACTTGAGGTTAAAGCTCGTCGTGTCGGCGGTGCAAACTATCAAGTACCTATCGAAGTTAAACCTGAACGCCGTACTGCTCTTGCACTACGTTGGTTAGTTAACTACTCCCGTAACCGCGGTGAGAAAACGATGGAAGAACGTTTGGCTGCTGAAATTATCGACGCATCCAACAACACTGGCGCATCTGTTAAAAAACGTGAAGATACTCACAAAATGGCAGAAGCAAACCGTGCGTTTGCACATTATCGCTGGTAGAATTTAATATAAGAAAGGAGAACATCCCTAATGAGTAAAAGAGAATTCTCCTTGGAAAATACACGTAATATCGGTATCATGGCGCATATCGATGCGGGTAAAACGACTACTACTGAGCGTATCCTATTCTTCACTGGACGTACTCACAAAATTGGTGAGGTACATGAAGGTGGAGCAACTATGGACTGGATGGAGCAGGAGCAAGAGCGTGGTATCACAATCACATCTGCTGCGACAACAGCTCAATGGAAAGGTCACCGCATTAACATCATTGATACTCCGGGTCACGTTGACTTCACAGTTGAAGTTGAGCGCTCCCTACGCGTATTGGACGGGGCTGTAGGCGTATTTAGTGCTAAGGAAGGCGTAGAGCCGCAATCCGAAACAGTATGGCGTCAAGCAGATAAATACGGTGTACCTCGTATTGCTTACGTTAACAAAATGGACATCATCGGTGCTGATTACCTAAACGTAATCAAGGACATGCGTGAGCGTCTACAAGCTAACGCTGTTGCAATTCAAGTACCGATGGGTGCTGAAAACGATTTTGTCGGCGTAATCGATATCGTTGAACGTGTAGCTTACACGTACAAAGATGATCTAGGTAAAGAGCCAGTTGCTGGTGAAGTACCTGCTGAGTACGCAGATCAAGTTGAAGAGCTTCGTAATGAGCTAATCGAAAGAGTAGCTGAACTTGACGAAGAGCTTATGATGAAATACCTTGAAGGTGAAGATATCTCAATTCCTGAGATTAAAGCTGCACTTCGTAAAGGTGTTTGCGAAACTAAAATCTTCCCAGTTGTTGCTGGTTCTTCTTACCGTAACAAAGGGGTACAACCTATGCTTGATGCAGTTGTAGATTATCTTCCGGCTCCGGTTGATATTCCTCCAATTAAAGGTACGCTTGAAGATGGTGAAGAAACAACTCGTCCTTCTTCTGACAGCGAACCATTTGCTGCACTTGCATTCAAAATCATGACTGACCCTTATGTTGGCCGTTTGACGTTCTTCCGCGTATACTCTGGCGTCCTAAGCTCCGGATCTTACGTATTGAACTCTACAAAAGGCAAACGTGAGCGTATCGGTCGTATTCTACAAATGCATGCTAACCACCGTCAAGAGATTCAAGAGGTATTCTCTGGTGATATCGCTGCTGCTGTAGGTTTGAAAGACACAACTACAGGGGATACACTTTGTGATGAAAAGAATATTATTGTTCTTGAATCCATGAACTTCCCTGAACCAGTAATCCAAATCGCAATCGAGCCTAAAACTAAAGCTGACCAAGATAAACTTGGTGTTGCGATTTCTAAACTTGCTGAGGAAGATCCAACTTTCCGCGCTTACACTGATGAAGAAACTGGCCAAACAATTATCGCTGGTATGGGTGAGCTTCACCTTGAGATTCTTGTAGACCGTATGCTTCGTGAGTTCAAAGTTGAAACGAATGTTGGTGCTCCACAGGTTGCTTACCGTGAAACTTTCCGCGCTCCTGCGAAAGTTGAAGGTAAGTTCGTTCGTCAGTCTGGTGGTAAAGGTCAATTCGGTCATTGTTGGGTTGAATTTGAACCACTTGAGCCAGGCTCAGGCTTTATCTTTGAAAGCAAAATCGTCGGTGGTGCGATTCCACGTGAATACATCGCTCCGATCCAAGCTGGTATCGAAGAGTCTATGAAGAACGGTGTCATTGCTGGATATCCTCTAGTTGACATTAAAGCAACTGTCGTAGACGGTTCTTACCATGATGTCGATTCATCTGAGATGGCGTTTAAGATCGCAGGTTCTCTTGCACTTAAAGCTGCTAAAGATAAATGTAGCCCAGTTCTTCTTGAGCCAATCATGAAGGTTGAAGTTACAGTTCCTGAAGAGTACTTCGGTGATGTAATGGGTATGATCAGCTCTCGTCGTGGTCGCATTGAAGGTTCGGATGTTCGCGCTGGTGCGCAAATCGTTCGTGCTAAGGTGCCTTTGTCCGAGATGTTTGGTTACTCTACAACACTTCGTTCTGGTACTCAAGGACGTGGCGTATTCTCTATGGAGCTATCTCACTATGAAGAAGTTCCTAAGTCTATCGCTGAACAAATTATCGCTAAAAACAAAGGCGAATAATACAATATTTGATTTTGGCTCGATTTAGAGATAAAATGATCTCAAATCGGCCTACACATAAACTAAATTACAATTATTGAGGAGGATTAAGTTCAATGGCAAAAGCTAAATTTGAACGTTCTAAACCGCACGTTAATATCGGTACAATCGGTCACGTTGACCATGGTAAAACAACTCTAACTGCTGCGATCACAACTGTACTTTCTCACAAGTATGGCGGTGCTGCTGTAGCTTTCGATCAAATCGACAAAGCTCCAGAAGAGCGCGAGCGCGGTATCACAATCTCTACTGCACACGTTGAGTATGAGACTCCTAACCGTCACTATGCACACGTTGACTGCCCAGGTCACGCCGACTACGTTAAAAACATGATCACTGGTGCTGCTCAAATGGACGGCGCGATCCTAGTTGTATCTGCAACTGACGGTCCAATGCCACAAACTCGTGAGCACATCCTACTTTCTCGTCAAGTAGGCGTACCTTACATCGTAGTATTCTTGAACAAATGTGATATGGTTGAAGACGAAGAGCTTCTTGAGCTTGTTGAAATGGAAGTTCGTGACCTTCTTTCTGAGTATGAATTCCCTGGTGATGACACTCCAATCGTTCGCGGTGCAGCTCGTGAAGCACTTGCTAACCCAGATGGTCCTTGGGCTGACAAAATCGTTGAACTATTTGAGCATGTTGACACTTACATCCCAACTCCAGAACGCGACACAGCTAAGCCTTTCCTAATGCCAGTTGAGGATGTATTCACAATCACTGGTCGTGGTACAGTTGCTACTGGCCGTGTTGAGCGTGGCGAAATCAAAGTTGGTGACGAGATCGAAATCATTGGTCTTCAAGAAGAAACTCGTAAGTCTGTAGTAACGGGCGTTGAGATGTTCCGTAAATTGCTAGACTACGCTCAAGCTGGTGACAACATCGGCGCACTTCTTCGTGGTGTTGATCGTAAAGATATCGAACGTGGTCAAGTTTTGGCTAAACCAGGTTCCGTTAAACAACACACTAAATTTACAGCTTCTGTATACGTTCTAACTAAAGAAGAGGGTGGCCGTCATAAGCCTTTCTTCACTGGTTACCGTCCACAGTTCTACTTCCGTACAACTGACGTAACAGGTATCATCAACCTTCCTGAAGGTACTGAAATGGTTATGCCTGGCGATAACATCACTGTAACTGTTGAATTGATCGCTCCAATCGCGGTTGAAGAAGGTACTCGCTTCTCAATCCGTGAAGGTGGTCGTACAGTTGGTGCTGGTGCGGTTGCTTCTATCGAAGCTTAATGAATACGCAGCGTAAGCTGCTGGAAAAGCTCCCAGTTTTCTGGGAGCTTTTTTGTTTTTTTTGCACAAAAATTTACCTAATAGTCAGATTGTGTTGACTGCTATGCTTGTTAATATTAATATGATTTAAAGTAGCGAAACTTTGTATATACTGAGAGGGGTCATTCAATGAACAGAAAAAGTCTATTCGCAACGTTATTGGTAGCACTTATGATTGTAGTAACAGCTTGTGGTAATGGTGAAACAAACAAAACAAACAACAGCAACAGTGGTGCTGGAAATCAGAATGATGGAAAAAGCTACAAAGTCGCAATTTCGCAGTTTGTTGAGCATCCATCATTGAATGCTGTAAAAGATGGTATTGTTGCTGCTCTTAAAGATGGTGGTCTAGTTGAAGGAGAAAATCTAACAATCGATTACCAAAATGCGCAAGCTGACTTTAACAACCTACAGCCAATTTCGCAAAAAATTAAAGAAGGTAAGCCTGATGTAGCAGTTGGGATCGCAACTCCAAGCGCAGCTGCACTAGTTGATGAAATTACGGATTCTCCTGTAGTGTTCGCTGCAGTAACAGATCCATTGAAAGAAAAGCTAGTACCAACACTTGAAGCACCTGGTGGTAATGTAACTGGTGCCTCTGATTCTAATCCAGATGCAATTAACCAACTGATGGACTTTATTGCTGCTGAGTTCCCTGAAGTAAAGAAAGTCGGTCTTGTTATAAATAAAGGTGAGCCTAACGCGGTTGTTATGGCAGAAACTGCTGCAGAGCGTTTAGCGGAGCATGGTATTGAGCTAGTTGAAGCACCAATTGCTAACAGTTCAGATATTCCTCAAGCAGCACAATCTCTTGTAGGTCGTGTAGATGCACTTTATGTAACGCTTGACAATACAGTTGTAGAAGCGATTGATATTCTTATCGATACTGCGTATAACAATGATCTTCCACTGTTCTCTTCAGATCGCGATACAGTAGAAGCTGGCGCATTAGCAACAGTTGGATTCAAATACTATGATCATGGCTATGAAGTAGGACAAATGCTTCTTGAAATCTTAAAAGAAGGCAAAAATCCTGGTGACTTAGATGTCAGCAAGCCGCAAAACCTTGATTTCATTATCAATGTTGGTGCTGCTGCAGAAATGGGCGTCGAAGTAACTGATGCAATGAAAGCATACGTTAAAGATCCTGCGACAAATATTATTGAATAATGGAATGACGACGTTTTTATTAGTTCATAGGGGTCAGTCAGATGCTGATCCCTATTTTTTTGTTGTACGGTATTTACAAAGGCTACAATTATTTTAGTAATGGAGGAGATTATTTGTGCTAACGGCTTTAACAGGTGCGGTTGAAAGTGGCCTATTATATGCATTAATGGCGTTAGGCGTTTATATTACGTATCGCGTACTCGATTTCCCTGACCTGACGGTTGACGGTAGCTTTACAACAGGTGCTGCCATTGCAACGGTGCTAACGCTTAATGGCTTTGCCCCAGTGCTATCGCTAATTTGTGCATTTGTTGGCGGTGCATTAGCTGGACTTTTGACTGGGTTGCTTCACACGAAGGGTAAAATTAACGGACTATTATCCGGTATTATTATGATGATTGCTTTATATTCCATTAATCTTCGAATTATGGGTAAGCCAAACTTATCACTACGAGGAGAAGCTAACTTTTTTGATGGTGGTTCCATATTAATTATCGGTTTGATCATGGCAATTGGCGTTAAGCTGCTACTTGATTTATTTTTCAAAACGAATTTGGGATTAAGCTTGCGTGCAACAGGTGATAATCAACGAATGATTAAAAGCTTTGGTGCGAATACAGAAATGACAACGATTATTGGCGTTTCCTTATCCAATGCTTTAGTTGCGACCTCTGGTGGCTTAATCGCCTTTTCTACGAATCAAACAAACAATAATATGGGTGTAGGGATGATTGTTATCGGTCTAGCCTCCGTAATTATTGGTGAAGCGTTATTCGGTAAGAAATCGATATTCCGTACAACACTTGCCGTTGTGCTAGGGGCAATTGTATATCGTCTAATCTATGCTTTAGCGTTACGTATTGAATGGATGGATGCACAGGACATGAAGCTCATCACAGCGGTAATCATTGTTGGTGCACTTATTATTCCTACTGTTCGAAGTGCTATACGAGAAAAACAAGTTTCTCGAAAGCGTGCAACAGAAGTGCTTAGTGGATTGGATGGAAAGGGAGGCTCGAAATAGATGCTGCATATAAACAATGTTTCCAAGCTATTTAACCCTGGCACGATTGATGAGAAGATAGCTCTATTAAAAGCAGAGCTGCATTTAAAAGAAGGTGACTTCGTAACGATCATTGGTAGTAACGGAGCAGGTAAATCAACACTAATGAATATCATTTCAGGTGTTCTTAAGCCGGATGTAGGCAGCGTGCATATTGATGGCAATGATGTTAGTGTATTACCTGAGCATAAGCGAAGCCAATGGATTGGACGTGTCTTTCAAGATCCAATGGCGGGTACAGCACCTCGTATGACAATTGAAGAAAATCTAGCTGTTGCTTATAAACGTGGTAAGACTAGAGGGTTCGACTTTGGTGTAACGAAAAAAACAAAAGAAATATTCCGACAAGAGTTGTCACGACTTGGGATTGGCTTAGAAAATCGTATGAGTGCGAAAGTAGGCTTGCTTTCTGGTGGTGAACGTCAAGCGTTAAGTCTATTAATGGCGACATTTACACGCCCGCAAATACTATTGCTCGACGAGCATACAGCTGCCCTTGACCCAGCTCGAGCAGAGCTTGTAACCGACTTGACAGAGAAGATCGTCAAGGAGCTAAATCTGACAACGTTAATGGTAACCCATAACATGGAGCAAGCGATTCGTCTTGGTAACCGTTTGATCATGATGGACAAAGGCCGAATCATACTGCAGGTTAACGAAGATCGTAAACAAGATCTAACCGTAGAACGCCTACTAGGCGAATTCGAGCAAATTAGCGGTAAGAAAATGGCAGACGACCGCGTAGTTCTTGGTTAATGTAAAGCGAAGGAATAAAGCAAGAAAACCAGAGAGCGCAGGATTAGCTAGCTCTGGACAACGGAGTGTGTTGCCTTTAAAGCTGATGCTTTCATTAAATAAGCGATTATAAGCATCAGCATTAAAAAGCAGCGGTAAGAGCTAGCTAATCCGGAGCGATGAAGAAAGCAGCGCTTTATTTATTCCGAAGCGAAGCATAAGCTATCTAATATGAAGCGATGAATAGAGATGTTCTGTTAGTCTACTACTGACTTACAGGGCATCTTTTTTATTTGCCCAGCAAGCAAGCCAACCAACGGGTTGGACTTTCCAATGCTTGTATGCTATGGTAGAGGCAGGTGGGCATTTCATTCATCCCTGAATGAAATGCCTCTTGCTATAAATAGAGAAGGAGTGATGCTGCAATGCTCTAAGTGTCTCTCTCATGAGAGCGGAATCCGTGGTCGAATAGGCAATTGGTTTTGAAAAAACACAGGGGAACCTAAATGGTAAAGGAGAATGCAGTAATGAGTATTTCAATTGGTGTAAAGGTAAGAGATAAGCAAAATCGAGCGCAGTTAAAGCGTCTACGCAGTGAAGGAAGGATTCCAGCTATCGTTTTCGGTGCCAATGCATCTGATGTTATGATCGATGTACCACGACAAGAGTTTTTGCAGTGGATGAAAACGGGCGGAGGCAGTGTTGTTCATCTAATTATTCAAGACCAAGATAAAATTCCAGTTTTGCTTGAGGATATGCAACAAGATTCTCTGACTCGCGAGATCATTCATATAGATTTTCTTCGAGTAGATGCAACAAAGGAAGTGCGAACGAGGTTGCCAATCATTTATACAGGAACACCGATTGGTACGAGGCAAGGAGCGGTTGTTCAGACAAACAGCACAATGATAGAAGTGCAAGCACTACCAGACTTGATTCCAAACTGTATCAGTGCTGATATAAGCGAGCTAGAAGTAGGTGATTCTTTGCTTGCAAGTGAGCTCGAGTTACCAAAAGGAGTTAGTTTAGTCTCTTCTCCAGAAGAGAAATTAATCAACGTGCTATTGCGGTAGTTCTTCAATCATTTGTAAAACGTTCTGTATGACCAATCGATTAATGCAATCATTTCATATACGTAAGCGAACAATACAGATAAGAAGTATTGTTCGCTTTTTTATTTCTATTTACAACTCAATTGTAATAGTGTACTATTTAACTAATACAGAGTTACACATATGATGGTTAGGAGTGAGAGACTTGAATCTACGTGATCATGATGTTGTATTACGACTTGAGAGTGTCACGAAAAAAATAGGTAAACAAGTGATTGTTGATGGGCTAAGCTTTGATGTAAGAAAAGGAGAAGTTGTCGGCTTGTTAGGACCCAACGGCGCAGGTAAAACAACGACTATTAGAATGATAGTTGGACTCATTGGAATGACGAGCGGTGATGTCCTTATTGAAGGGAAAAGTATTAAAGCAAGCTTTACTGAAGCTATTGCGCATGTCGGTGCAATTGTAGAGAATCCAGAATTTTATTCCTATATGACAGGCTGGGATAATCTTAAGCAATATCAGCGGATGACAGCTGGAGTTACTGAAGAACGTATTAGACAGGTCGTTGATATCGTTGGCTTATCAGAAGCAATGGGTAAAAAGGTGAAGTCCTATTCATTAGGAATGCGTCAACGTCTAGGAATTGCTCAGGCATTGCTTCACTCGCCGAAAATATTAATATTAGATGAGCCAACTAATGGTTTGGATCCCGCTGGTATTCGTGAAATGCGTGACTACTTAAAACAGATCGCACAGCAGGAAGGTATCGCTGTTCTTGTATCTAGTCATCTTTTATCTGAAATAGAGCTAATGTGTAATCGTGTTGTTGTAATTCAACAGGGTAAATTCGTTCGTGAACAATTAATTGGAAGTGCTGCACCGCAAGTTACAGGAAATGAAATGCATCAGCTTATGCTGCGCGTAGATAACGTTCATAAAGCAACTGCCGTAATTGCTGTATTTGAACAAATAGAGCTTATTGAGCAAAATGAAGCTGATAAGGAGCTGTTATTAAGCTGTACGGATGAATGGCTAGCACGCTTAGTACAGCAATTAAGTACGGAGCAGATCGCTGTTTATCGTATTACAGAAATTAAACGCTCATTAGAAGATGAGTTTTTAGCATGGACGGGAGGTAATCAGATTGTATAGTTTTTATCAATTAACTGTAAATGAATGTTTGAAGCTGACGAAAAAGCGGAGCTTCTTTATCCCATTTCTTATTATGATGCTCGTTTCATTAGGTATCGCACTTGTCATAAAGAAATTTTTCTCAGATGCTGATTTTGGTGTTACTGGTTACATGGAGATGCTTATAAGCCTTCAAGGCGGCGGATCGTTTTACACCTTTTTATGCATGATCTGTATTGCCAGCATTGTGTCGATCGAATTTCGTTTAGGTACGATCAAGATGCTGCTTATCCGTTCACACTCTAGAAGTAAAATACTCGCATCTAAATATGTTGCTTTGCTATTGTATATTGCTGTGCTATTGATCTTTACATTAATCGTAGGTAGTATTATCGGTTTGCTCGTGCTTGGTTCAAGCGGTGGATTGAATGCTGGAGATATATTAGAAGCATCTGGCTATACGCTGCTCTATACATGGGTATATGTGACGATTGTGTTTATGGTAAGCACATTGACGAAGTCGACCGGGGCAACAATCGGGATTGTTTTTCTAGTCAACTTCTTAGAAGATATTATCAGCATGCTTATAAGTCGTTATGATTTTGCTAAATATGTACTGTTCCTCAATTTAGATTTACAAATGTATCAGGAGGGTACACCTCCGATTGAAGGAATGAGCTTAGGGTTCTCCGTTGCGGTTATCCTTGTCTATATGATTGCATTTTTAGCGTTAACGTTTTATGTATTTAAAAAACGAGATGTAGCATAAGAGTGGTTACGATAAGGTAACAGGGGGAAAGGAGAGCGAGGGTTGATGATTCAATTCGACAATAATATGCCGATCTATCTCCAAATCATGAATTACTTGAAAAAAGAAATTGTGAGCGGCAAGCTGAAGCCTGGAGATAAAGTTCCTTCTGTACGTGATTTGGCAACAGAGCTGCAAATCAATCCAAACACAGTTCAACGAACGCTAGCGGAATTGGAGCGTGAAGGAATTGTTGAAACAAAACGTGGACTTGGGAGATATGTAACAAGTGAGGAGTCGATCATTATGGATATTAAAAAAGAAATGGCCGGTGAATTAATTGATCACTTCATTCGAGGAATGTCTGAACTAGGCTTTGCTGGAGAAGAAATTATTTCGATTGTGAGCGATGCGATGGAAGAAACTCATGGCGAGCAAAAGCGAGGGGATCAATAATGTGTGCTGTTTTAGAAGTGCAAAATGTCCATAAAAGCTATTTTAGAAAAAAAGCATTAAATGATGTATCGATTTCGGTTGAGAGAGGTAAAATTGTAGGCTTGCTCGGAAGTAATGGCAGTGGTAAAACAACATTAATGAAGCTAATTGCAGGTTTAGCACATCCTAGCTCCGGTATAATAAGAGTTGCGGGAGCTTCCATTGGTACAGAGACTAAAAAGCTCGTTTCGTATATGCCTGATGTGCCACTTACGGAATCCTGGATGAGAGTAACGGATGCGATCGCATTTCAACGAGATTTTTATGAAGATTTTGATAGCGATAAAGCGAAGGAAATGGCTCAGTTTATGCAGCTTCACTATAATGATCGCGTTAATCAATTGTCCAAAGGGATGCAGGAACGGCTTCAGCTCACCCTTGCCTTGTCACGTAACGCAAGTCTATATATGCTTGATGAACCAATCGGTGGCGTTGATCCAGTCGCTAGAGGGAAGATTTTAGATGCGATCCTTGAATATTATAATCCCGATAGCAGTATGCTGCTTGCAACGCACCTGCTTACAGATATCGAACGGATATTTGATGAGGTGATCCTGCTTAAACAAGGATCAGTTGTGTTGCATGAGGAAGTAGAGAGTATCCGCTTAAAAAGCGGGAAAAGCGTAAATGATCTATTCAAGGAGGTATATGCGGAATGCTGAAGCTGTTCAAATACAATTGGAAAATGAATAGCATGGGCTTGTATATCACGCTCACAGCTACAGCTCTGCTATATGCATTGCTCCTTATCGGTAAATACCGCTATGGTTGGGTTGATGATATTCTGCTGGGATTTGGCTTTATGATTGCGACGTTTAGTCAGGTCATATTTTACATTATGTCAGCCATGATCTTTAATCACGGCTTGAAAAGCTATCATCGTCGGCTTATTCCGATTAAACCAATCCAAGAAATTGTCTCGATGACGCTGCTAGCAGTTGTTTATAGTGTTGCTGGAGCGTTACTCGCGTTACTGTTCTTTATGATTGCCGATTTTCAATTTGTATATGAGGAAGTTAATGAAGTATTAAGAGCATTTTATGAGCCTGGGGCAATAGCAATTTTGCTAATCCTTATTATATGGAATGCGATAACGTTGATATCGATCTTAATGCTTGCCATTTCTACGAGTTATTGCTTTCGAGGGAAGTATCGTGCTTGGCTTGGCATTATTGTGTTTTTTACTTTGCCGATAATTACTGAGCTAATTATGCACTGGGTCATAGGCGATACTGCTAATAATTATTTCGCTTTTATAAAATTGGAAATGGATAACAGTGGTGATATCAACAGTGCATTTGAACTTACTAATATCGTGGACTTCTTGTCGATTCCTGCTTTAATTGATGTTATTGGAGTGGCGCTTCAATTGGCAGTAACAAACTATTTAATGAAGAAACATATTCAGTTATAATTGAAGAAAATTAAGCAAGAGTACTGTGCAAATGACAACAACATTTGTGCTAGTTAACTCTTGTTTTTTTGCTTAAAAATAACAAATAAAATATTGAATAAATTAAGTTGCAATCACCTGCCTACTCGTGTATAATATTGACTGTTGGTCTGACGTTGCGTTGATGTAAGAGGTTGCCGACACACCCGGCCCCTTTGCCATGGGGCATGTGACGGGTTTTCTTACGGAGTATGTCCGATTAAAAAATTGGGCGATAGAAGGAGGGACTTTAAATGGCAAAGCAAAAGATTCGTATCCGCTTGAAAGCATACGATCATAGAATTCTTGACCAGTCCGCAGAAAAAATCGTGGAAACTGCAAAACGTTCCGGTGCAGGGGTATCCGGACCGATTCCGTTGCCAACGGAAAAGCAAATCATCACTATTCTACGTGCGGTGCATAAGTACAAGGATTCTCGCGAGCAGTTCGAAATGCGTACACATAAACGCTTAATCGACATCGTGAATCCAACGCCGCAGACAGTTGATGCATTGATGCGTCTGGATCTACCATCCGGTGTAGATATTGAAATCAAGCTGTAATGTTTGAATGAAGGAAAGTATAGAGAGGAAACGAGGTGTCAACATGAAAGGTATCTTAGGTAAAAAACTTGGTATGACTCAAGTATTTACTCCTGAGGGCAATGTTATTCCAGTAACAGTTATCGAAGCTGGTCCTAACGTAGTGCTTCAGAAGAAAGATCTTGAGAACGATGGCTACGAAGCGGTTCAACTAGGTTTTGCTGACAAAAAAGAAAGCAGATCAAACAAACCTGCTGCAGGCCATGCTAAGAAAGCTAACACTACTCCTAAGCGCTACGTTCGCGAAATTCGCGGAATTAATCTTGGCGAGTATGAGGTTGGTCAAACAATTAAAGCTGATCTGTTCGCACAAGGTGAATTTGTTGACGTAACAGGTATTTCTAAAGGTAAAGGTTTTGCTGGTGTAATTAAACGTTGGGGACAAAGCACAGGTCCTATGTCTCACGGTTCTCGTTATCACCGCGGTCCAGGTTCTATGGGTTCTATCCAAGCGAACCGCGTACCTAAAGGCAAACGCCTTCCAGGACATATGGGTACTGAAACAGTAACGATCCAAAAACTTGAAGTTGTTCGCGTAGATGCAGAACGCAACGTAATTCTTGTTAAAGGTTCAATCCCAGGCCCTAAAAACGGATTTGTAAAAGTACAACAATCAGTTAAAAGCTAATCGTTAAGAAAGGAGGAACAAAAATGCCTAAAGTAACAGTATTCAACGTGAGTGGTGCACAGGTTGGTGAACTAGAACTAGCTGATAGCGTGTTCGGTATCGAGCCTAACGCTCATGTTATGCACAGTGCTGTCCTTTTGCAAAACGCTGCTGAGCGTCAAGGGACACACAAAACAAAAGGACGCTCCGAAGTACGCGGCGGTGGACGTAAACCTTGGAAACAAAAAGGTACAGGTCGTGCTCGTCAAGGTAGCATCCGCTCTCCACAATGGGTTGGTGGTGGTACAGTATTTGGCCCAACACCTCGCTCTTATGGTTTCAAGCTTCCTAAGAAGGTTCGTCGTTTGGCGATTAAATCTGCACTATCTTCTAAAGTAGTTGCAGAAAACATTATTGTTTTGGATCAACTTGCTTTTGCTGCTCCTAAAACGAAGGAATTCGCTAAGGTGCTAAGCAATCTTAAAGTAGATCGCAAAGCTCTAGTTGTAACAGCTAATTACGAGGATAACGTTGCATTGTCTGCACGTAACATCCCAGGAATTAAATTCGTCGCTGCTGATGGCATCAATGTTCGTGACGTACTTGTTTATGACAAATTGATCATCACTAAAGAAGCGGTAGAGAAAGTACAGGAGGTGCTTGCGTAATGAAAAATCCACGCGATATCATCAAGCGCCCGGTTATTACGGAACGTACGAGCGATTTTATGGCTGCTAAGCGTTATGTTTTTGAAGTAGACCTACGCGCGAACAAAACCGAAATCAAATCCGCTATTGAAGAAATTTTCAACGTGAAAGTAACTAGCGTTAACACTATGCGTGTTGCTGGTAAACTAAAACGTTATGGTCGTTATAGCGGCTACAGACCTGACTGGAAAAAAGCAATCGTTCAATTGAGCGAAGATAGCAAAGAACTTGAGTTCTTTGAAACGTCTGTATAGAAAAGGAGGGAATATTCGTGCCAATCAAAAAGTATAAACCGACCTCTCCTGCTCGTCGTAACATGAGCGTATCTACTTTCGAAGAGATTACGACAAGCACTCCGGAGAAATCGTTGCTTGCACCTCTTCCTAAAAAAGCTGGTCGCAACAACCAAGGTAAAATTACAACTCGCCACCAAGGTGGTGGACATAAACGTAAATACCGTATTATTGACTTCAAACGTAATAAAGACGGTATCATCGGTAAAGTAGCAACAATCGAGTACGATCCAAACCGTACTTCAAATATCGCTTTGATTCACTATGTTGATGGAGCGAAAGCTTACATTATCGCACCTAAAGGTCTTAAAGTAGGCGATCAAATTCAATCTGGTCCAGATGCGGATATTAAAACTGGTAACACATTACCACTTGCTAACATCCCTGTCGGTACAGTTATCCACAACATCGAGTTGAAACCAGGTAAAGGCGGACAATTGGTTCGTGCTGCTGGTACAGAAGCACAATTGCTTGGTAAAGAAGGCAACTATGTAACAGTTCGTCTAAACTCTGGCGAAGTTCGTCACATTCTTGCAACTTGCCGTGCAACAATCGGTTCTGTTGGTAACGGAGATCACGAGCTTATCAAAATTGGTAAAGCTGGTCGTTCTCGCTGGATGGGTAAACGTCCTGAAGTTCGCGGGGTAGTAATGAACCCTAACGATCACCCTCACGGTGGTGGTGAAGGTCGTGCTCCTATCGGTCGTAAATCTCCATTATCTCCTTGGGGCAAACCAACACTTGGATACAAAACACGCAAGAAGAAAAAAGCATCAAGTCAATATATTGTTCGTGGTCGTACGAAGTAATAAGTGCTTGATACAAGTCGCATAGCTCACGCTGTGCAGTAGTTCTTACGTGAAGGGAGGATCTCACATGGGTCGCAGTTTGAAAAAAGGTCCATTTATTGATGGTTACCTTTTGAAAAAAGTTGAGGAATTGAATGAGCAAAACAAAAAGACTGTTGTTAAAACATGGTCTCGTCGCTCTACGATTTTCCCGCAATTCATCGGTCACACTTTTGCAGTGTATGATGGTCGTAAGCATGTTCCAGTATATGTGACAGAAGATATGGTTGGTCACAAGCTAGGCGAGTTCGCACCAACACGCACATACAAAGGCCATGCTGCTGATGATAAAAAGACAGGCAGACGTTAATGCCTATCATCACTTTCTAATGAATGAGAGGAGGTTTCAACATGGCAGAAGCTAAAGCACACGCGCGTTTCGTTCGCATTGCTCCTCGTAAAGCTCAACTAGTAGCTGATCTTATCCGCGGTAAGCAAGTAGGCGAGGCGATCGCAATTCTGCGTCACACTCCAAAAGCTGCTTCCCCAATTTTGGAGAAGCTGTTAAACTCTGCAATTGCTAACGCTGAGCACAACAATGGATTGGATGTTAATAACTTGGTGGTATCGCAAGTATTTGCGAATCAAGGACCAACTATGAAACGTTTCCGTCCACGTGCACAAGGTCGTGCAAGCAGAATCAATAAAAGAACGAGTCACATCACTTTGGTCGTATCAGAAAAATAAGGAGGGATAACGAGTGGGTCAAAAGGTAAATCCAGTCGGATTGCGTGTCGGGATCATCCGTGATTGGGAATCCAAATGGTACGCAGATAAAGACTTTGGCGATCTTCTTCTAGAAGACGTAAAAATTCGCGAATACCTTAAAAACAAGCTGAAAGATGCTGCAGTTTCCCATATTGAAATCGAGCGTGCGGCTAACCGCGTTAACGTAACGATTCATACTGCTAAACCAGGAATGGTTATCGGTAAAGGTGGAGCTGAAGTTGAAAATCTTCGTGTTCAACTAGGTAAAATCGCTAAGGATAAAAAAGTTCATATTAACATTGCTGAAATTAAGCAAGCTGATCTTGATGCAATCCTTGTTGCAGAAAGCATTGCACAACAACTTGAGCGTCGTGTATCTTTCCGTCGTGCGCTTAAACAAGCGATTCAACGTTCTATGCGCGCTGGTGCAAAAGGAATCAAAACTGCAGTTTCTGGTCGTCTAGGCGGCGCTGAGATTGCTCGTACAGAAGGATATAGTGAAGGTACCGTTCCACTTCATACTCTTCGTGCTGACATCGATTACGGTACAGCAGAAGCTCATACAACTTACGGCCGTCTTGGCGTAAAAGTATGGATCTATCGTGGTGAAGTCCTTCCTACTAAGAAGAAAGCTCCACAGGAAGGAGGCAACTAATTATGTTGGTACCAAAACGCGTAAAACACCGCAAACAACAACGCGGTCACATGAAAGGTCGCGCTAAAGGCGGCACAACTGTAGCATTTGGTGAATATGGTCTACAAGCACTTGAACCATCATGGATTACTAACCGCCAAATCGAAGCGGCTCGTATCGCGATGACACGTTACATCAAACGTGGTGGTAAAGTTTGGATCAAAATTTTCCCAGACAAACCAATCACTCAGAAGCCTCTTGAGGTTCGTATGGGTAGTGGTAAAGGTAACGTTGAGAAATGGGTAGCTGTTGTTAAGCCAGGCAAAATCATGTTTGAGCTTGCTGGTGTACCTGAGGAAGTTGCTCGCGAAGCGATGCGTCTTGCTTCTCATAAGTTGCCGGTTAAATGTAAGTTTGTGAAACGAGAAGAAGTGGGTGGTGAAGTAAATGAAGGCTAAAGAATTTCGCAACCTAACCTCTGCTGAAATCGAAAAGCAAATCGCTGATTTCAAAGAAGAACTGTTCAACCTTCGTTTCCAATTGGCAACAGGTCAACTGGACAATCCGACTCGTATTCGTGACGTACGCAAAGAAATTGCTCGCGCAAAAACAGTTCTTCGTGAAAGAGAACTTGGAATTAGCAGCTAGTTTTTAGCGCTGATGAATCAATCTTGATCACGGTCAGGAAGGAGGCCAAACATGAGCGAACGCAATGCCCGTAAAGTAGAGATCGGCAAAGTGGTAAGTGACAAAATGGACAAAACAATCGTTGTTGCTGTTGAAACTTACAAAAAACACGATTTGTATCATAAACGTATTAAATATACGAAAAAGTACAAAGCACATGATGAGAACAATACTGCTAAAATCGGCGATATTGTAAAAATCATGGAGACTCGTCCACTATCTAAAGACAAGCGCTTCAGACTGGTCGAAGTTGTTGAAGAAGCTGTCATTCTTTAATGAACGTTTGCGCTTTACATGCTTTCTTGAAAGGAGGACGTTGAAATGATTCAACCGTTTACGCGACTTAAAGTTGCTGACAACTCTGGTGCGAAAGAATTGATGTGTATCCGTGTACTAGGTGGTACTGGCCGCCGTGTAGGTGCAATCGGAGACCTTATCGTTTGTTCCGTTAAACAAGCAACACCAGGGGGCGTTGTCAAAAAAGGTGATGTAGTTAAAGCTGTTATCGTTCGTACGAAACGTTCTGTACGTCGTAAAGATGGATCTTACATCGCTTTTGATGAGAATGCAGCAGTTGTAGTTAAAGAAGATAAGAGCCCACGTGGTACTCGTATTTTTGGACCAGTTGCTCGTGAACTTCGTGATAAAGACTTCATGAAGATCGTATCTTTAGCTCCAGAAGTAATCTAAGCTCCATAAGGAGATAACCCTGAAAGCACAAGCGAGCAGGAGGTGTAATAAATGCCAAAAGTGAAAAAAGTGTTGGAATCACACAACAACAAGCTACATGTCAAGAAAGACGATACAGTAATCGTTATTTCTGGTAAAGACAAAGGTAAGAAAGGCCGTGTAATCGCTGCTTACCCACGTGAAAACCGCGTTCTTGTTGAAGGTGTTAACATTGTGAAGAAGCATGCTCGTCCATCTCAAGCGAATCCGCAAGGTGGTATCATCGAGCAAGAAGCTCCAATTCATGTATCTAACGTGATGCACGTCGATCCTAAGAGCGGCAAAGTAACGCGTATTGGATATCAAGAAGTTAACGGTAAAAAAGTTCGGATCGCTAAGCGTTCCGGCGCACAAATTGACTAATCGTCAAAGTAGGAAAGGAGGTCTATAAGCAATGACAGCAAGACTGAAAAGTCGCTTTCTTAATGAAATCACTCCTGCTCTAATGCAGAAGTTTAACTATACTTCAGTGATGCAAGTACCTAAGATCGAGAAAGTTGTTATCAACATCGGTATGGGTGAAGCAGTTTCTAACTCTAAAGTACTTGATACTGCACTTGAAGAACTACAACTAATCGCTGGTCAAAAACCAGTTGTAACACGCGCTAAAAAATCAATCGCTGGTTTTAAATTGCGTGAGAACATGCCGATCGGGGTTAAGGTTACACTACGTGGTGAGCGTATGTACCATTTCCTAGACAAATTGTTCAACATTTCGTTGCCTCGCGTACGTGACTTCCAAGGTGTTTCTACTAAAGCATTTGATGGCCGCGGTAACTACACACTTGGTCTTAAAGAGCAACTTATCTTCCCAGAGATTGAGTATGATAAAGTTGACAAAACACGTGGTATGGATATCGTCATCGTCACGACGGCAAAAACAGACGAAGAATCTCGTGAATTGCTAACCCAATTGGGTATGCCATTTGCGAAGTAATCCACTACTAGGAGGTGTAATACCGAGTGGCAAAAACTTCGATGAAAGTGAAACAACAACGCACACCTAAATTTAAAGTACGTGCTTATACACGTTGTGAGCGTTGTGGTCGTCCGCATTCTGTTTTGCAAAAGTTCAAAATTTGCCGGATTTGTTTCCGCGAGTTAGCATACAAGGGCCAGATTCCTGGCGTTAAAAAAGCAAGCTGGTAATCAGCCTTAGTTCGGGAAGGAGGTTCACACTAATGGTTATGTCTGATCCGATTGCAGATATGTTGACACGCATTCGCAATGCGAATGTTGTTCGTCACGAAACTGTAGAAATGCCCGCTTCAACAGTGAAAAAAGAAATCGCTGAAATCTTGAAGCGCGAAGGTTTTATCCGTGATGCTGAGTACATCGAGGATAACAAACAGGGTATGATTCGTATTTTCTTGAAATACGGAGCTAACCAAGAGCGTGTTATCACTGGTTTGAAACGTATCTCTAAACCAGGTCTACGCGTTTATACAAAATCAAACGAAATTCCTCGTGTCCTTGGTGGACTTGGAATTGCGATTATCTCTACATCTAAAGGCGTAATGACAGATAAAGAAGCTCGTCAAGCAAAAGCTGGCGGCGAAGTTGTCTGCTACGTTTGGTAATACAAGTAACGAAGACAGGAGGTGTAACAATGTCACGTATCGGTCGTAAAGTGATTCCAGTTCCAGCAGGTGTTGCTGTAACTTTGGATAACTCGGTTATTACGGTTAAAGGCCCTAAAGGTACGCTATCTCGTACGATTCATAACGATATTATCGTAAATGTTTCTGAAAATGAGATCTCAGTAGAGCGTCCTTCTGATAATAAATTACATCGTTCTCTACATGGAACGACTCGTTCGATCATTGCGAACATGGTAACAGGTGTTACTGAAGGCTATAAGAAAAATCTTGAGCTTGTAGGTGTAGGTTACCGCGTAAACAAATCCGGCGAGAAAATTACATTGAACGTTGGTTACTCTCATCCGGTTGAATTCACACCTGAATCAGGTATTGAATTTGAGGTTGTTGGTACAACTAAACTTACTGTTCACGGTATTGATAAAGAGCGCGTTGGGCAGATTGCTGCTGAAATTCGCCAAGTACGTCTTCCTGAGCCGTATAAAGGTAAAGGTATCAAATATGAAGGCGAACGTATCATCCGTAAAGAAGGTAAAGCCGGTAAGAAGAAATAAGCAGCGTTTTAACAGCTCGCTTAATCTTGCGTCTTAAGGCAAAGGAAAGGAGTGTACCTGCATGATTACTAAAGGTGATAAGAACAAAGCACGTCTTAAAAGACGTTTCCGCGTTCGTAAAAAAATCAACGGCACAGCAGCACGTCCACGTTTGTCTGTGTTCCGTTCATCTAAGCACATCTATGCTCAACTAATTGATGATGTAGCTGGCGTGACAATCGTGTCCGCATCTACTAAAGATAAAGAACTTGCATCTTCTATCGGCAACGGTGGTAATGTTGAATCTGCTACTAAAGTAGGTCAATTGATTGCACAACGTGCTGTAGAAAAAGGCGTTTCTGAAGTAGTATTTGACCGTGGCGGATATCTATATCACGGAAGAATTCAAGCACTAGCTGACTCGGCTCGTGAAGCTGGCTTGAAATTCTAATCACTAAATAAGGAGGTAAACGAACTTGCGTGTAGATCCTAATACGTTAGAACTTACTGAAAAAGTAGTTCACATTAACCGCGTTGCAAAAGTTGTTAAAGGCGGACGCCGTTTCAGCTTTAGCGCACTTGTAGTTGTTGGTGACGGAAAAGGCTACGTTGGCGCAGGGATCGGTAAAGCAGGCGAGGTACCTGATGCAATTCGCAAAGGTATCGAAGATGCTAAGAAAAACCTGATCCATGTACCACTTGTAGGAACTACTATTCCTCACCTAATTGAAGGTCGTTTCGGCGCTGGTAAAGTTTTATTGAAACCAGCATCTGAAGGTACAGGAGTTATCGCTGGTGGTCCAGTACGTGCAGTACTTGAACTTGCTGGCGTTGGCGATATTTTAACGAAATCACTTGGTTCTTCTAACTCTCTAAACATGGTAAACGCGACGCTTGAAGGTCTTTCTCGTCTAAAACGTGCAGAAGACGTTGCTAAGCTTCGTGGAAAAACTGTTGAAGAGCTACTAGGTTAAGGAGGGAAAATCGATGGCAAAATTGCAAATCACCCTCGTTCGCAGTTTGATTGGCCGCAACGAGAAACAACGTGCAACTGTTCAGTCGCTCGGCCTTCGCAAAATTCGTCAATCGGTCGTTCTTAACGACAGCCCAGCTATTCGCGGCATGGTAAACCATGTTAGCCACTTGGTTAAAGTTGAAGAAGTTTAATCAAACATATAGTTCGGGATAAGATGAAAACGAAAATAATAAGGAGGTGCACGAACGATGAAATTGCATGAATTAGCTCCAGCTCCTGGTTCCAAATTTGCGCCAAAACGCAAAGGTCGTGGTATTGGTTCAGGTAATGGTAAAACAGCAGGCAAGGGTCATAAAGGTCAAAACGCTCGTTCTGGCGGCGGTGTTCGTCCTGGTTTCGAGGGCGGTCAAAATCCATTGTATCGTCGCTTGCCAAAACGTGGTTTCAACAACCCGTTCCGCAAAGAATATGCGATTGTAAACATCCAAGACTTGAACAACTTTGCTGCAGGAACAGAAATCACTCCAGAAGTTCTTCTTGAGCAAGGCATTGTAAAAAATGCGCTAGCAGGAATTAAAATCTTGGGTAATGGTGAGTTGAACGTAGGACTTACTGTAAAAGCGAACAAGTTCTCTCAATCTGCGGTAGAGAAAATCCAGGCTGCCGGCGGTAAAACCGAGGTGATCTAATTGTTTACAACCGTGTCCAATATCTGGAAAGTGACAGAGCTTCGTAATAGAATTCTGTTTACTCTCTTTGTTCTATTGATTTATCGTATTGGTGCCTTTATTCCGGTACCTGGTGTAGACACTGAGCTATTGAAATCAGCAGGCTCAACAGGTGAAGATCTGTTTGGCTTGCTTAATACGTTCTCTGGTGGCGCACTATTCAACTTCTCTATCTTCGCAATCGGGATTACGCCATACATTACTGCATCGATTATCGTGCAGTTATTGTCTATGGACGTTATTCCTCGTTTTGCAGAGTGGGCGAAACAAGGTGAGGATGGTAAGCGCAAGCTTGCACAAATTACGCGTTACGGTACTGTAATTCTAGGTCTAGTACAAGGTTTGGCTACTGCGATTGGTTTCAATCGTATTTACGGTGTGGAGATTATCCACGGTGCTACTTTCGTTGATTATCTTGTTGTAGCGATTATCTTGACTGCAGGTACTGCATTCTTGATGTGGCTTGGTGAGCAAATCACTGAAAAAGGCATTGGTAATGGTATCTCTATTCTAATCTTTGCTGCGATTGTGGCTAGCTTGCCTGGTCATGTTCGTACATTGTATACAACACAACTTGCTGGTGACGATATTAACTTATTCCTTAATATCGTAAAAGTAGTACTGATCGTATTAGTTGTTGTCGCAATGATCGTCGGTGTTATCTTTATTCAGCAAGGGATTCGCAAAATTCCTGTTCAATATGCAAAGCGTGTAGTTGGACGTAAAATGTATGGTGGACAATCCACTCACATTCCAATGAAAGTTAACGGTGCAGGCGTTATCCCAGTAATCTTTGCAATCTCCCTATTGATGTTCCCGGTAACTATCGCGAACTTCTGGGCTGGTAAAGCTTGGGCTAACTGGGTCACTGATAACCTACAATATGATAAACCACTAGGTATGGTGCTTTATGTATTGCTAATCATTGGTTTCACATTCTTCTATACCTTTGTACAAATCAATCCAGTTCAAATGGCTGACAATATGAAAAAGAATGGTGGCTACATCCCAGGTATTCGTCCTGGTAAAGCAACTTCTAACTATTTGACTAAAGTTTTAACTCGATTGACGTTGACAGGTGCGCTGTTCTTGGCGGTAATCTCGATCTTCCCAGTGCTCTTCGGTTCACTGGCAGGTTTAGACCGTTCAATTCAGCTTGGTGGTACTTCACTAATTATCGTTGTCGGTGTTGCACTTGATACGATGAAACAAATTGAAGGCCAATTGATTAAACGCCACTACAAAGGCTTTATCAATAAATAACAACAGGTTCGCACAGGGGCTGCCGTGACGAAGACGAAAACTTGCGGTGCGCCCTAACGGACCTCTTGTGCTTAAAGTGAGGAAGTCACTAATGAACATTTTATTTATGGGTCCTCCGGGAGCAGGTAAAGGTACGCAAGCGGAGAGAATCGTTGAGGAGTTTAACATTCCTCACATCTCAACTGGTGATGCTTTTCGTCTAGCGATTAAGCAAGGCACACCAATCGGTCTTAAAGCGAAAGAGTATATCGATCAAGGTTTACTCGTTCCTGATGAGATCACAAACGGGATCGTAAAAGAAAGACTTGCACAAGATGATTGTGCACAAGGGTTTTTACTTGACGGTTTCCCACGCACGATTCAGCAAGCTCAAGCATTAGATGTAATGCTGCAAGAGCTTGGTCGCAATATTGATCATGTTGTGAACTTGAGTGTAGATCGCGATCGTTTGTTAGCTCGTCTAACTGGACGTCGTATTTGCAAAACTTGCGGAGCAACGTATCATGTGCTATTCAACCCTCCTAAAACAGAGGGGATCTGTGATAAGGATGCCGGCGAATTGTATCAACGCTCTGATGATTCAGAAGAAAAAGTTGGTACACGTCTTGATGAGTACACATCGAAAACAGCACCTTTGCTTACTTTCTATAGTGAAAAAGGTCTGCTACGTGAAGTGAACGGTGAACAAGATATCAATGTTGTTACTGCTGAGATCATTTCAACTTTGAGAGGTTCCTTGTAATGATCATTTGCAAATCCGAATCGGAACTGCAATTAATGAGAGAAGCAGGGCGAATTGTTGCCGAGACGCATCAATTGATGGTTCAAGCAATTGAACCTGGTATTACGACGGGTGAGCTCGATGCGATAGCTGAAAAGTACATTCGAAGTCAAGGTGCAATTCCATCTTTTAAAGGTTATAATGGTTTCCCATCCAGCGTCTGTGCTTCTGTAAATGACGAGCTTGTGCATGGGTTTCCAGGTTCACGCAAGCTGAACGAGGGTGATATTATTAGTCTCGATATCGGCGCGCAGTACAGAGGCTATCATGGTGATTCAGCCTGGACCTACGCTGTTGGGGCTGTAACGCCAGAGGTTCAGAATCTGTTAACTGTTGGTGAGCAATCACTGTACGCTGGAATCTCGCTCGTAAAGCCTGATGTCAGACTGTATACGATATCGCACGCCATTCAAGAGGTGATTGAAGCAGCAGGTTACTCTGTTGTTCGTGAATACTGTGGTCATGGGGTTGGTACAGACCTTCATGAAGAGCCATCGATTCCGAATTACGGGATTCCGGATAGAGGACCGCGGCTGAAACCTGGTATGGTGCTAGCTATCGAGCCTATGGTGAACATAGGAGAACGATATGTTCGGACACTTGAAGATAATTGGACTGTAGTGACTCGAGACGGCTCATGGTGTTGTCATTTTGAACACACTGTAGCTGTTACAGAGGACGGGTTTGAGATATTGACGAAGCTGCCAGTTCAAAGTTAAAGGAAACGATAACGATGAAAGCACAAATCGGGCAATTAATCAAAGTTCTTAAAGGTAAAGATGAGGAGCGTTATGCTGTTGTCGTTGGAGTGCTTGATGAGCGCTTTGTGCTGATTGCAGATGGAAAGAAACGCAAATTTGATGCACCAAAGAAAAAAAACGTTCTGCATCTCGAGCTGCTACCTATCATATGTCAAGAGGTCGCAATCAGCTTGCAAGAAACAGGTAAAGTTACAAATGCCAAGTTGCGTTATGCACTGCAGAAGTATGCACTTGGAAAGGAGATTTAAGATGGCTAAAGAAGATGTTATTGAAGTTGAAGGTACGGTTATTGAACCATTGCCCAATGCCATGTTCAAGGTTGAGTTAGAAAACGGACATCAAATTCTTGCTCATGTATCTGGCAAACTAAGAATGCATTTCATTCGTATTCTTACTGGTGACAAAGTGGTCATACAGTTATCGCCTTATGATTTATCAAGAGGGCGTATCACCTATCGTAAATAGACTTCATTGTTCTATTTCGAAAGATTCGGGAGGTAATCACAATGAAGGTAAGACCTTCGGTTAAGCCGATTTGCGAGAAGTGCAAAGTCATTCGTCGCAAAGGTAATGTTATGGTGATTTGTGAAAATCCGAGACACAAACAAAAACAAGGATAAGAAGGAGGAGGAACATAGCCAATGGCACGTATTGCTGGTGTAGATATTCCGCGTGACAAACGCGTTGTAATCTCTTTGACGTACATTTTCGGTATCGGAAATACTACGGCTCAGAAGATCCTTGCAACTACTGGCGTAAATCCGGACACTCGTGTTCGCGATTTGACAGAAGATGAGCTTGGACGTATTCGTGATGAGATTGATAAAACTGTTAAAGTGGAAGGCGACCTACGTCGTGAAATTTCCCTTAACATTAAACGTCTAACTGAAATTGGTTGCTACCGCGGTCTTCGTCACCGTCGTGGTCTTCCTGTTCGTGGTCAACGTACTAAAACTAATGCTCGTACGCGTAAAGGTCCTCGTCGTACTGTAGCTAACAAGAAGAAATAAGAAGGGAGGATAAACGATAATGGCTAAAGCTAAAAAAGTCTTTCGTACGAAACGTCGTGATCGTAAAAATATTGATAGCGGCGTAGCACATATCCGCTCGACGTTTAACAACACAATCGTTACAATTACAGATCCGCATGGTAATGCAATCTCTTGGGCAAGTGCAGGTGGTCTTGGCTTCAAAGGTTCTCGTAAGAGCACACCTTTCGCTGCGCAAATGGCTGCTGAATCTGCTGCTAAGGCTGCAATGGAGCATGGCATGAGAACGGTTGAGGTAATGGTTAAAGGTCCTGGCGCAGGCCGTGAAGCTGCGATTCGCTCGCTTCAAGCTGCTGGTTTGGAAGTTAACTTGATCAAGGACGTTACACCAGTTCCGCATAACGGATGCCGTCCACCAAAACGTCGTCGCGTATAATTTGTAGACTTGGTGGTATCAAATGGTAACAATCTGTGAATAATGGTTGTGAAGGTTTGGCATACTACGAGGTTTGACATAAAAACGACTTAGGTAACGGAGCGACGTTTGAAGGAGGGTACTATTGTGATTGAGATCGAAAAGCCGAAAATCGAAACCGTAGAATTGAACGACGGAGGCACTTACGGTAAATTCGTTGTTGAGCCGCTAGAACGCGGATACGGCACTACGCTAGGAAATTCGCTTCGTCGAATTTTATTATCTTCTCTGCCTGGCGCTGCAGTAACATCGGTACAAATCGATGGTGTACTGCACGAGTTTTCTACAGTTCCTGGGGTGATTGAAGACGTAACTGAGATCATCCTGAATTTAAAAGGACTCTCGCTGAAAATCCACTCCGATGAAGAAAAGGTTTTGGAAATTGACGCTGAAGGAGAAGGTATCGTTACAGCTGGTGATATTCGTGCTGATAGTGATGTCGAGATTTTGAGCCCTGATCTTCACATTGCGACTTTGGCGTCTGGTGCACGCCTGCACATGAGAATATTCGCTAATCGCGGACGTGGCTATGTGCAAGCTGACCGGAACAAAAGCGACGATCAACCGATAGGCGTCATTCCTGTAGATTCAATCTACACGCCCATTACTCGTGTTAATTATAGCGTAGAGAATACTCGCGTTGGTCAAGTGACGAACTATGACAAGCTAACGCTTGAGGTTTGGACAGATGGCAGTATTCGTCCTGAAGAGGCTGTAAGCCTTGGAGCTAAAATATTGACAGAGCACTTGGACTTGTTCGTTGGATTAACGGATGAAGCCAAAGATGCGGAAATCATGGTGGAGAAGGAAGAAGATAAGAAAGAAAAAGTACTTGAGATGACTATCGAAGAACTTGATCTTTCTGTTCGTTCTTACAACTGCTTGAAACGCGCAGGCATCAACACTGTTCAAGAGCTAATTACGAAGTCCGAAGAAGATATGATGAAGGTGCGTAACCTTGGTCGCAAATCTTTAGAGGAAGTTCAAGAGAAGCTTGAAGAGCTAGGTCTTGGCCTACGCATGGATGAGTAGGATTCTCTACTTGAAATCGGTGAACAAAACAGCAAGGGAGGGGAAATCAAAATGGCATACCAAAAATTAGGTCGTGATTCAAGCGCACGTAAAGCTCTTTTCCGTGATCTTGTAACAGACTTATTCCTATATGAGCGTATTCAAACAACAGAAGCTAAAGCGAAAGAGGTTCGTTCTATCGCTGAAAAGCTAATCACGAAAGCGAAGAAGGGTGACCTTCATGCACGTCGTCAAGTGGCTGCATTCGTACGTCGTGAAACTGTAGATGGCGAGAAGGATGCGATTCAAAAGCTTTTCTCTGAATTGGCAACTCGCTATGCTGAGCGCAACGGTGGTTACACGCGTATCCTTAAACTAGGAGCACGCCGTGGTGACGCTGCGCCTATGGTTTACTTAGAGCTAGTTGATCGTGACTAGTTTATCGTGATGTGTGTTGCAAAAAGGTGGAACCAACAGGGGCCACCTTTTTTCTATTTAGAGGTAGTTTAAAAGCTAGGCTTTGATGACGATGTAATGCGCTGTAGCTTAGTCGACGGCGAATATGAAACGCTACCGAAAACTCCGGTGCTCACGTAGGTCTATCTACGCTGCGCTCCTCGATTTCTAGTATCGTCCCATCTTCTTGGTCCTGAAAGCCTAACTTTTAAACTTTTATATTAAAATAATAACTGGACTTTGATGACGATGTAATACGCTGTAGCTTAGTCGACGGCGAATATCGCGTTCATCGGGAGCCTGTGGTGCTCACGTACCAACTAACGTACGCTGCGCTCCTCGTTCCCTAGCTTCACGCGATCTTCTTGGTCCTGAAAGTCCAGCTTTTAAACCTCTATCGAAATGCTCGCTATATAGCTCGCTGGTAGGTTCTTGAAAGTGATTCGAAGAGGCTTAGTAGCTTATTCGGTGAGGTCGAAGCAATGCTAAAGCTCATCTAGAATAACTAAGAAGAACTGCTCCAGCGGAGGAGATGTCGATGCGAAAAGCGAAGCGTGACGCCTTTAAGTTCCGCTTCTTCCATTCAATAACTGTTAGAAGAAGCGGAATTTAAAAAGCGTCTGAAGCATCGACAACTCCGGAGAGCTGCAAGAGCGAGACATCCTGAGTGATGCTACATCAAAACATCAATGAGCTACGAAAAAAACGCTCCAGCGGAGGAGTAGATGGTTGTGTAAACGGAGTGTGTCGCTTTTAAGTTCCGATCCTTCCCTTTATCAACTGAATAGAAGGATCGGAATTTAAACCGCGACTAACACAATCAACTACTCCGGAGCGCTGACTAACACAATCAACTACTCCGGAGCGCTGAAAGGAACAATGATGATGCGAAACATTTGTATGAAAGTAAGCTATGACGGTACTAACTTTAATGGGTTTCAAACTCAACCTAAGGATCGTACAGTACAGGGGGAAATTGAGAGAGTACTGAACATATTAACGAAGGAAGATATCGTAATCCATGCTTCTGGGCGCACGGATGCAGGAGTACACGCGCGTGGGCAAGTGTTTCACTTTCTAACATCATCAAAAATTCCGGTAGATCGGTTTGCAATTGCATTGAATACACGCTTACCCCAGGATATCATCATTCTTGAAGCGAAGGAAATGCCACTGGAGTTTCATGCGAGACATAATGCTAAGCGTAAAACGTATCGCTACAGCATCGATAATGGCAAATTCCCTGATCTGTTCGGCAGACAATATCGTCTTCATGTACCCGTTCCCCTTAATACTCAAGCGATGCGTGAGGCGTTATCTTATGTTGTAGGGACTCATGATTTTACTTCCTTTACTTCTGTGCGCTCAGTTAAGCCACATCATGTTCGAACGATCTATGAGGCGAAGCTAATCGAGGAAGGTCAGTTTATTCATATCGAGTTAACAGGAAACGGCTTTACGTACAATATGGTGCGTATCATTACAGGAACGCTGCTTAAAATCGGGCATAATAAAATAAAGCCCGAAGCTATGCGTAACATATTGACCGGCTGCGATCGAAGTCTCGCAGGGCCAACAGCACAGGCAGTCGGGCTAATGCTTATGGATGTAAGTTACGGTGAAGAACTTTCAGCTAACTAATTTAGTTTAGCTGGAAGTTTCCTGATGTTGTTTTAACGTCGAGCTTAACATCACCGCTACCAAATGAACCTTCCGTTTTATGGTTTGTTTGGACATGTAATTCAAAGCCTGATTTGCTAATTGAGCTTGAGCCAGAATTACGCTCATGTGTTACGTACAATGAATCTGCGTTGTCTAGAGATAGTTTAACGTTACCGCTATTACTTTTTAGCTTACTGTTCTTTGTAAGCTGCTCCAATTCCAGCTTAATATTACCTGATGTTGTTTTAGCATCAATACTAGCCGTATCACCATCGACTGTAATGTTACCGCTGTTGCTTTCAATCTGTAGCTCTTGAGCAGTGAAGTCTGTTAGCTTAACATTACCGCTTGTTGCTTCAAGCTCAGCTTCCTGGGTTGTTAATTTCTCGACAGTTACATTTCCACTATTGGTTTCACCAGTAAAGCTGCGTGTATTTGCTTTTTCAAGCTTAATATTCCCGCTTGTTGCTTCTAAAGTGATGCTATCGGTCGTAACAATATCTTCTGCTGTAATATTCCCGCTTTTACTTTCAATGGTTAAATCCTGTAATAGCTCCTTAGGAACTTCGATTTCAAAGGTTACACTGCGAAAATTAAAGAGCGAAAACCATTTTTTCGGTGAGCTTACATCAAGCTCTAGTGTTTTACTTCCCATTTCGCTAGTAACATATTCTGCAAGATCGTATGTTTTGTCTGAGGAATCGTAAAGCTTGAGCTTAACTTGATCACCGTTTGCCGGTACGACCTTTACATTGGTGGAGCCCGATTCGACAATGACTCTATCTAGCTCAGAAACGTCATAAGCTTGAGACGCCTGTTCCCCGTGTTTACCTTTAGTAAATATATTAATACTTTGCAAATTAGAAAGTACGATGAATACGCCACAAGCAATGATGGCGATACCGACGATAGCCTGTTTTCTCATGAGGAAATCTCCTTCTCTGTTTCTGTTATGAAATTAGTATAGCATAGTAAGCAAGGAAGGAAATCAGTCCCATGCTGTAACGTCATCTACGTCTCAAGACCGAGAAGAAAATTCGGATAAACCCTTATTTTTAAAGGGAAAACTACTTGATTATTGGTCATTCATATAGTAAAATAGATCTTGTGCTTTCTTAGTGGCTCTCCCACAGCCCCGACTAAGAACGCGATTAAATACGAAATACAATTTAATGAAATCACACGATTCCGTTGTTATAAACAAGAATAATGGTTGAGAATCAAGGAGGAACATCCATGCGTACCACTTATATGGCTAAGCCAAATGAAGTTGAACGTAAATGGCTTTTGATCGATGCTGAGGGTAAAACTCTTGGTCGTCTTGCAAGCGAAGCAGCAGCGCTAATTCGCGGTAAACATAAGCCACAATTTACGCCACATCTTGATACTGGTGACTTTGTTGTCATTATTAATGCAGACAAAGTTGTATTGACTGGTAACAAATTGGCAAACAAAAAATACTACCGTCACTCTGGCTACTCAGGTGGTTTGAAAGTGACTCCAGCTGGTGAAATGTTGAAAAACAAACCAGAACGTATGATTGAACTAGCAGTACACGGTATGTTACCTAAGAACCGTCTTGGTAACAAAATGAAACTTAAACTTAAAGTATACGCAGGTGCGGAGCATCCACATCAAGCACAAAACCCTGAAGTTTACGAACTTCGCGGGTAATAAAGAGGAGGACATGTTTCATGGCTCAAGTGCAATACTATGGAACTGGTCGTCGTAAACACTCTGTTGCACGCGTACGTCTTGTGCCGGGTGAAGGACGAATCATTATTAACAAACGCGATATCAACGAATATTTCGGTTTAGAAACTCTTAAACTGATTGTAAAACAACCTTTGAACCTAACTGATACTCTTAACAAATATGATGTATTGGTTATCGCTGAAGGTGGCGGTATGTCTGGACAAGCGGGTGCGATCCGTCATGGTATCTCTCGTGCGCTTCTTAAAGCAGATCCTGAGTTCCGTCCATCATTGAAACGTGCAGGCTTCTTAACACGTGACCCTCGTATGAAAGAACGTAAAAAATACGGTCTTAAAGCGGCTCGTCGTGCGCCTCAGTTCTCAAAACGTTAATACCCTTGTGTTATCAAGGATACAAAGCTCTCAGACCTTCGGGTTTGGGAGCTTTTTCGTATGTGCTGGTTTAACTTTACATTGCTTGCGCAAATGCTTCTGAGCAAATCCGTATAAAAGTCATGTGATTGTACATTTTATATGTAGGGGGTGAGACATATATGATGTACAAGCGTATCGGTTTAATCGCAGTAGGTGCGACTTTTCTGCTCAGTATGACTGCGTGCGGTGCATATAGTGAGGATCCAACGAAAGAATTGGATCGCCGTATTAATGGTGTTACTCAACAATCCACTGAGCAAGGGAGTGGCCTGATCGGACAACAGCGTGACGGGAGAGACGAAATCGGAGTAGACAATAATACCCGTAATGATGCATTAATTAATGCCAGAGACATTGATATGCAGAGTGAACAGCTACTACAGCGGGTTCGTAACGTAAATGGCGTAAATGATGCCACGTTGTTTGTGAATGGCGACGATGTTGTTGTAGGTCTTGATCTCGACAGTGATAGTGATCATGCTCAAATTGAACAGCATGTTAAGCATATGCTGCAGGAAGCAAATTCGGGCTTTACGGTGCATGTAACAAGTGATGCAGAGATGCATGACCGCATTCGTCAAATTAAAGGTCAAATGGTGCCGATGGATGGTCATCCAATTCGAAATATGGCGCAAGATATTACAACGTTACTAGAAGATATGGGCAGAGTGGTGACAGAGCCACTACGTTAACGTAAAGGTTGGATTCTCTCCAACCTTTTTTATATGGCTTCAATTGAGAATGAGTACTAATCAGTCTGCAAATTTGAGTCTTGACATAAAATTGTAAATTCATTACAGTATTACTTACAATACCCATGTCGATGCCCATAATAACATACTAAAGTTTAGAACAACTTCCACAAACCTATAAGGACAAATTCATCAACTTTACTCAATAGATTTCCTCGAGTTTGAAAAACCTCTATTGTTAGCGCTTCCATTTTTATGCTGTTATTTAAAATTCAGTAATTGTTCAGAGCACCTTCTTATTATTATATTCAAACAGTCTAAACTGAGAGAAAACTTCATATTAACCTTCACTTTGTATTCAATGACCTAAGTAAAGGAGTATATCATTTGGCTATAAAAAAAGATCAGTCAGGATTTACACTTATCGAGGTTGTAGTAGCCGTTGTCATTATATCGATTATATTGCTCGGCTTTTTTATGCTTTTTCTTAATGCATCCAAAACAACTAAAACTTCAACTGAAATATTCGATGCGATCTACTATGCGCAAAGAGAAATGGAGCGTGTTTATCAGCTATCTCAATCGGTCGAATTTGATAATAGAGAGGTTACGATTACTGAGCTACCAGTCGTTGAAGGTGAAACCACCCCTCAGATTGAAGCAAAAAAAGCTTATTACTATTCAAAAATAGGCGAAAATACATTTGAAAAGTTTGGGGATGCTGGTGTGGATTCGAATGATTACTATTACTATCAGTTACAATGTATTCCGCAAAATTATAACTTAACCAAAGTCGTCGTAAATGTGTACGACCAAAAGGGCGGTGTACTTAAAGCAAAGATGGAGAGCGTGTATGAGTGGAGGTAAAGTCGATGATGCGAAGCAATGAAGCAGGAATAACACTTATAGAAGTATTAACCGTTATTGCACTAGGATTTATTATCGCATTCACTCTGTACTCCATATTGAATTCAGGCATGAGCAGCTATAAAAGCGAAATCGAGAAAAATAAAAAGCTGTATGATGCCGCATATGCGCTTAAGGTTCTAACGAAGGAAATAAGGAAAACGACAGATGTCAATATAAATGAGCAAAGCTGTGCGTTGACGGTAGGCTCCAGCGAGTTTCGACTCGATGGTAACACGCTATTGCAAAATGAAGTGATATTAGCTCACGATATACTATCGTTCAAAGTAACCACCGGTCACTTTAACGAGAATGAAGATTGCAGTAATGGGTCATCTGACATTATCTCATTAAAGCTAACAACAGATAACAATCAAGTTTATTCACTAGAACTAGCTCTAAGAAGGGGAGGATAAGCGTGAAAATAATAGAATGCATCAAGCGTGAGCAAGGCAATGTGCTTCTATTTGCGTTGATTCTGCTCGTTGTCATATCTGTCATGGGGCTAAGTTTAATGACGATTACTGCAAATACGCTAAAAACTACGACAAATGAGCGAGATGATCTCGCTGTTTATTATATTGCCGAAGCTGGTTTAGTACAGAAGAGAGCAGAGCTTGTCCATCAAATCAAAACTGCTTACGAGGGAATAAAAGCACATTATGATGGGATCGAGGATGTGACTGCGAAAAGTGCATTTAACTTCGACGAGCAATTTAAGCTGATGGTCATGGGGATGCCTTTAGAGCAAGCCACTTCTGTCTACGAGGATCATTTTGGTCAGGATGCTTATGCAGATGTCGAGGTTGAGCGTACCATTAAAGGGAATACTATTGAATTTGTTATTAAATCAGTTGGAGCAATCGGCGACCAACGTAAGCGCACCGTAGCACAATCCTTCCTTATTTCTATAGACAATGTAAAAGAAACAGAAACGATTATTATTGGGGATGGCGATGGCGGACGCAATAGCAGCGGTCCTAGGCTAAACTCTTGTTACACGGTCTTTGCATATGGCAATATGGCAACAAATGGTGGTAGCTTTAACGGAAATATCTTCTCGAATGAAGCGATCACGATAACAGGCGGAAATCCTACAATTGATGGAAAAATATATTCCAAAGAAAACATCACAATCAGCCAAGCGACAAACGTTCGAGGACTTTACTCGGAGAAAAATATTACATGGACAGGCGGAGGTCAAATTCTAGGTGAAGTGCACGCGAATGGCAATGTGACGATCACTAATTTGGAGAGCGTAGGTGGTAACATTGTTGCCGGTGGCGATGTTGAAAATGTTGCCGGCGTGATTGGTGGAATTTATGCCAATGGTAAAGTCGTGCACAAAAACCGGACGGTATCGCTAGGCATTGAAGCTAAGAAGTCAGTTTCTATTACGGGCGGTACAGTAATGCAATATGTTGTATCAGGGGCGGACATTACGGTTACTGGTGGCAACATTAATGGTCCCTTGAGAGCAGAAGGAGATATCTCATTAGAAGGTGGAACGATTGGAAAAGAGATATTGTCCAAGAAAAATATAACGATAAAAAACTGGCCTACCATTAATGGGGCTATGATTGCCGGGCAAAATATTGCCGTACCAAGCGGTAATTTTGGAGGAGAAGGCCTTCGTGCAATCGCGAAAGGAAATATTCAAGTTACAAGCTGGGCAGTTCCGACAAGAACCGTATATGGCGGCACGTTGACAACTCAAGCAGCCTACACCAAGCCAGGTGCATCCTCTGAGGCTGAAATCAACACTATTATCAATAGCTATGATCAAACCATTCAAGATGTGGTGCTAAACCGCGAACCTAGTCTTCTAAGCCTAAATAGTGAGTGTGCGGGTTCAGTGCCGTCTCTGGATGCGACAGACAACGTATTTCCTCAAAATATTATTAAACCATCCAATTTAACACAAGTGACTCTGCCTACACGATACGATGGCACGTATACGCTGGATGCGAATGAAAGCATTAAGATGAATAATGTGTCGTTAATTAACGATACGTGGAACGGCTTGCAATACTTGAACATTAATCTTAATCAACCAGGTACAGCTCTTGATGCTTCTAAACTGTCACTCCAGTCTAATAGTGAACTAACGATCAAACTTTCTAACAATAATACGATTTACTTAAATGAACTATCGTTAGCTAATAGCGGTCATTCCAAAGCTAACCTAACCATTGACCTGAATGGTGGTAATCATACCATTTACGTAGATTCATTAAAGGTCGGTGGACGGATTGAAGTCATTAATCCAGGACATCTAAGCATATATGTAAACAATACAATGGACTTGACCAATAGCAGAATCAATATGGACGGTAGTGCGAAGGCAGTATCGATTTATTACGCAGGCAGTAACGCATTTACATTAGGCGGTGGATCAAATGTGAATAGTGAGCTCCATGTAAAAAACGCGAATCTAACCTTAACCGCGAGCGGTCATGTACATGGAGATATATTTGTATATGGTAAAAACAAAATTGTCGTTGATGGTGGTGTACATGCAGCGGAGAAGCTGTTTTTAGCTCCGAGAAGTGAGGTTGAATTAACGGGCGGGGCAACGATTAACGGAAATATCGTGGCCGAGAAATTCACTTCTAGTGGAGGAGCTAGGGTGAATGCTCCTCAGTCTAGCGATAGCGAACAAGGTGGCGGCAGTGGTGGCAGCGGAGACGTGATTGAGATACCAGTTATCGAGTATGGAGATGCGGAGGAGTTATTTGAGCGAGGTCCACAGCTTGAAATATAGCTGATTGGGAGAGCGTTTAAAGTACAAAAAAGTGACTAGAAATAATATGTACAACATACAGAAATATGATATATTGTAGTAAATTAGTAGTGGGTCTTTAGTCTTATATTTTCAATTGATTCGAACAAGAGGTGCTGCATTTGAGGAAGTATATTCGCATCCCAGTTTTATTTATAGCATTTCTTATTCTTAGCTATTATGGTTTGGACCATAGTCAACAAGTGCAGACTACCGTAGAAATGAATAAGGTCCCGAGCGGATCCACAATTGCGGGTAAGGAGGTTGGTAAGCTAGCAAGCGATCAACTGAAATCCGCTTTGTATGAGTGGATTAATGAATGGGCAAGCGAGCCAATTACGGTAACAGGCAGCGAAACTTCGTTAACTCTTGATATAACGTCGATGCAATATAATGTAGACGCTACGGTTAACACTTATGAGCAGTTAACAACTAAGCCATGGTATATGTTTTGGAAAAAGCCACAAACGGCACATCTATCATTGCAAATGCTAGACAATGAAACACTAAAGCAAAAATTAGCAGAAGTAGAAGAGTGGGATGTAGATGCTACGTACGAAAAGGTCATTCATTCTGCCATCTACTTAGGGGAGCGTACAATCCAAGCGACTGAGAAGTCGGATTATCAATTATTCCGAATTGCAATGGAAGAGCAGCAGATTCCATCAGCCGCTAAAGATGCGGATACGTTGCTAGCTTTGCTAGACGGTCAAAAGGTGTTGCCTAATCAGCTCTTTTCACTAGTGGAGCTAGTAAATAGGGAAAAAGTCGAAGCTAATAGCGACGCGTTAAACTATGTAGCTTCTATGCTTTATAGCGTCGCCTTAAAAAGTAATAGTAAAATCATAGCTCGCTCATCGCAGCAGCAACCACCGAATTACTTACAGCTAGGCATTGAAGCAGCAATTACGCTCGATGGTAAGAAGGACTTACAGTTCATCAATACATTATCAAAGGCGATGACGTTCAAAGCTTCAGTTGAAGGGAATAGGTTTAGGCTGGAGGCCTATTCTACAGTAGAGATCGATGAAGTGAAGCTGCGAGTTGTAAAAGAAAGTGAGATTAAACCACGCATCATTGTACGATATAGCGATAAGCTTGCTGCTGGTCAGATACAGCTGATTCATGAAGGCCGGTCTGGGTCACGCATATATGTTATTCGCACGAACACTGCTACCAAGCAAGAGGAACGAATCAGTAGAGACTATTATCCACCTCAGCATCGCGTGGTGCTACATTCCACTCGCTCATCTCTGTCGACGCAAGCGCAAGAAGCATTAGTAACGATGAATCAGGATGCTAGCCTGCAAGATAACGATGAGAAAACTGAACAATAGTCAATTTGTAATGAAAGGAAGATTGCTATGAAAAGCGCTGCGAGAAAACGTTTGGGAGACTTACTAGTTGAAGCCAATGTTATTACGATGGAACAGTTGGAAGCTGCGCTTGCGAATAAGCATCGAGATGAAAAGCTTGGAGACTATTTAATCAAAGAAAACTTCCTAACGGAGCAGCAGCTTATAGAAGTGCTAGAATTTCAACTGGGCGTACCACATATTAAGCTGAATCAATACGTCATTGAGACTGAATTACTGCAGCTGATCCCTGCTGAATTAGCGAAGCGCTCTAGCATTATGCCAATTCGTCGTGAGAAAAACAAGCTACTTATTGCGATGGCTGATCCGATGGATTATTTCGCAATTGAAGAAGTAAGGATGGCTACCGGCTGTCAGATCGAAGTGAGTATTGCGGCGAAGGATGATTTATATCGGACGATTACAAAGTATTATGACTTGCAGGAATCTATGGAAGCTGCACTATCGGATTTGGATACGCGAGAGGTTAGCTTAGAAGCGCAGCAAGAAATTACTGACGAGGATTCGCCAATTGTACGGCTTGTCAATCAAATTATAGCGAATGGCGTTGCCCAGCGTACGTCTGATATTCACTTTGATCCTCAGGAAACAGAGTTTTGTGTACGGTATCGCGTCGACGGGGTGCTACGTACAGAGCGTTCATTGCCGAAGCATATGCAAAGCATTATTACTGCTCGGATTAAAATTATGGGCAGTCTGGACATTACTGATAATCGCACACCTCAGGATGGCAGAATTAAAATGACGGTTAACTTCAAACCGATCGATATTCGTTTATCTACGCTGCCGACCTCGTTTGGAGAAAAAATAGTGATGCGGATTCTCGATCTCAGTAACGCAGCCAACGATATTGATAAGCTAGGCTTCACATCTGCTAACGAGGCATTATTCCGGCAAATGATTAAGCGTCCCAATGGAATTGTCCTCATAACTGGGCCGACTGGTTCCGGGAAATCAAGTACGCTGTATGCCGCACTGTCCAATCTCAACAGTGAAGAGGTCAATATTATTACGATTGAAGATCCTGTTGAATATCAGATCCGAGGCATCAATCAGATTCAAGTGAAGGAAGAGATCGGCTTGACCTTCGCAGCGGGATTACGTTCTATCTTGCGTCAAGATCCTGATATCGTCATGGTCGGGGAGATTCGAGACTTTGAAACGGCACAAATTGCGATAAGAGCTTCACTAACCGGCCATTTGGTATTAAGCACATTACATACGAATAGCGCGGTAGAATCTATTTCTCGCCTGCACGATATGGGGATTGAGCCATTTTTAATATCATCATCACTAGTTGGTGTGCTTGCCCAGCGCCTCGTTAGAAGAGTGTGCCGTGATTGCATGGAATCGGTAGAAGCTACGGAACGAGAAAAGATTATTTTTCAGCAGAATGGCTTGTCGGTCACTACGGTGAAGCGGGGGAAAGGCTGTCCTACTTGTAATCGGACAGGGTATCGCGGTCGACTAGCGATTCATGAGCTACTAGTTGTCGATCGTAAGCTGAAAAAACTGATATTAAACAATCACAATACAGATTCCATCGCCGACTATATGAAGGAGCTTGGCAATCATACATTGCTTAAGGATGGTCTACTGAAGGTGCTTGATGGCAGTACGACGACAGAAGAAGTGTTACGTGTTGCTACAGTTGAGGAGGGATAAGATGAGTCAACCAATTCAATCCATAAGAGAATTATTACACTACGCCTTTGAGCGCAAAGCATCGGATTTACATTTAACAACAGGAATTCCTCCTGCCTATCGGATTAATGGGCAACTGTATCATGTCGGTAATCAACCGATAACAGCAGCAACCATCGATACGCTAATTGAAGAAATTCTACCCACTCACAAGGTTGAAGATTACAAGCGCAAGGGCGAAGTCGATTTTAACTATTCACTAGATTCTCTATGTCGCTTCCGTGTGAATGCATATCGTCAACGCAATAATGGCGCACTTGCAGCTCGATTAATATCCAATCACATTCCGAGCATCGAATCATTGAATTTACCGACAGTGCTGTATGACCTAGCTAACAAGCCACATGGCTTAATACTAGTTACTGGACCAACAGGATCTGGTAAGTCTACAACGCTTGCTGCAATGATCGACTATATTAATACCAATAAAGCTAAGCATATTATTACGCTAGAGGATCCTATCGAATATTTACATACACATAAACAATCAGTTATTAACCAGCGAGAAATCGGTGTAGACACCGAGAGCTTTGCTAACGGTTTACGTGCTTCCCTACGTCAGGACCCTGACATTATTTTAGTGGGTGAGATGCGAGATTTAGATACGATTTCTACAGCTATTACAGCTGCAGAAACTGGACATCTTGTGTTTGCCACACTACATACTTCGAGTGCCCCTACCACTATTGATCGTATTATTGATGTTTTTCCATCGCATCAGCAAGGACAAGTTCGTATTCAACTTGCTAATGTGCTGCAAGGTATTATCTCACAGCGTTTATTTGTAACGAAGAACAGGCAAGGACGCGTTGCAGCAACTGAAATACTGGTCGCCATTCCTGCAGTAACCAATTTAATCCGAAATGAAAAGGTTCATCAAATTCCTAGTGTTATGCAAACGAACAGAGCGCTTGGAATGCATACGTTGGAGTCATCCATTCAATCACTTGTATCCTCTGGTCAGGTGTCCTTGGAGGAGGCTAAACCGTATTTGAACGTAGGTGAGTATATTTGACCGTTTATAAATATACAGGACGAACGAAGACAGGTGCGATGAAAAAGGGCGTGATTGAGGCGCCTAATAAAAATACTGCCATCAGTAAGCTGCGTGATCGAGGAATTAACCCAAGGGAGCTAGCGGAATCAAAAAGCATCCTGCATCGAGAGATTGAGCTTGGCGGCAAGGTAAAAAATCAAGACTTTGTTATTTATTGTCGGCAGTTTTCAACATTAATTCGTGCAGGGATATCGATCGTTGAGGCGACCAATATTTTAGCACGGCAGTCAACCTCTAAGCCGCTTAAGAAAGCACTGGAGCAAGTAGAGGAGGATATTCGTACAGGGATTCCTTTTTCAGAGGCAGTTCATAAGCAACCTAAAATCTTTCCAGATCTATTCGTCAATATGATTCGCTCGGGAGAGGTGGCGGGTAGCATCGATATTACGCTAGAGCGTCTCGCTAACACATTTGAGAAGCAATATAAGCTGAAAAAAAAGGTGAAGTCTACGCTTACTTATCCTGCGATATTGCTAGTGCTAACGTTTATTATCGTCGTGTTTTTACTGATGTTTATCGTCCCAAGCTTCGTCGCGACCTTCGAGGAGATGGGGGTTGAGCTGCCGCTGATTACTTCGCTTACCGTTAAGCTTAGTCATTTTATGCAAAGTTATTGGTGGTTAGTGTTTACGGTATTAATCAGTGCCATCGTACTGTTTCGGTTTTTATTTCGTAGCAACAAGGAATTTCATTATACGGTTCATTATTTCCTGCTGAGAATTCCGATATTTGGACCGCTTCTACAAAAGACAGCCATTGCTCGTCTAATGCGTACGTTATCCTCATTGTTTAGCTCAGCAGTACCAATATTACAGGCGTTAACTATATCTGCCAAGGTCAGTGGTAATCCAGTTATCAGTCGTATTGTGCTGGATGCGCGCTCTAGCTTGGAGAAGGGCAGCACCTTATCAGAGCCATTTGAGCGGAGCTGGATTTTCCCACCGCTAGTGACAAGCATGACACAGATTGGTGAATCCACGGGCTCGCTGGACTTTATGCTAGAGAAGCTTTCTGACTTTTACGAGGATGAAGTTGATCGCACCGTAGATACGTTAAAGTCTTTAATTGAGCCGATTATGATTTTAATTTTAGGCTTATCAGTTGGTGTTATTATTGCCGCAATTTTTGTGCCGATGTTTAGCTTATATGAACAGATGTAATACGAGGCGAGGGCGTTTGTAAGGAGGTGACGACAATCGGTGCACGTCCGCGCAATTCATTTATAAAAATAAAAGCGAGGAATTAAGGAGGAGAAACGATGATTACAGCGATTAGAAGAAGATTGAGAAATGAAAAAGGGGTAACATTGGTCGAGTTATTGGTGGTGGTTGTTATTTTAGGTATTATTGCGGCAATTGCCATTCCTTCTGTAGGGAATATTGTTGAAAATACTCGTTACAATGCGGCAAAAGCAGACGCAATCACCGTACTTAATGCAGCGAATTTGTACTTTGCAGATACGCCGACTGCGCCTTCTGTGACGGTTGAAGTTCTTAAAACTAGTGGCTTTTTACAAAACGCAGGAAAGGTTCCAGATGCCGCATCGGTTACTAAGGTAAGCAGTGGTGAAAATACGATAAGCGCTACTATTACGTTCTCAGGTTCAAAACAGCTAACGCTAAGCTCTGCTACAATAACTGAAATTAATGCAGATACAACAAAGGGCAGCGCGGTTCCAGCTGCTGGTATAACAATTTAATACCTATCGTATCTACCAACGAACACATCTAGCTAGAGTAACCTAGCTGGATGTGTTGCTACTTAATGAACCATCATGCAATAAGGAGGCGCAGTCATGCTTCGTTTCAAGAAAAAAACTAATATTTCAATAGAGTTAACTGACTATATACTGCGTGCTCTTGTAAAAAGAGGGGCTCAACCGACGCAATGGGCGATTTATGAATTTCCACTAGCCCCAGGTATCGTGCAAGATTCAGTCATTATCGATGAAATAGCATTATTTCAAATTTTTAAGAACAACTTAACGAAGCTAGGTGGTAAAAATCAAGCTGTTCGCATGTTTGTTCCTGATGTATCTGTGATGCTAAAAAGCTTTGATTATCCTGAAAATTTGCAGGATAACGGGATAAGGGAATATGTGCAGATGGAGCTTGGTCGCTCCATTCATCTACCGTTTCGCGACCCGCTACTAGACGTGTATGATCCGGTACCAGGAGATGGACAAGCTACGTTATTTGCTGCACCTTCAGAAGAGATTCAAAAGCTAATTGGTCTGCTGCTCGATGTTCATTTAGTGCCAGAAGCAGTAGATGTTCGTGCGCTTTGCAATTTGCGCTTACTGCAGCAGTTGAGGCTCATAGACGAAGAGAAGACATATATGATTACCAATTGGTCAATTAACGAGGTGTCGATCTGTATTTACTCCTATGGAAAAATAGAGTTTTTACGCTATCAAAGTATTGAGACGGACTTAAAACTGTGGCAGGCGTCTACTAGTCTTCATCATGCAGGTGAATTCATCTATCAAGGTAATGAGGAAGAGTATATTGGATTAGTAGTTGATCGAATATTGGAGCTAGGTCGAATCGCAAACTTCTTTAAGTTTTCACTCCACAAAGGAGAAAAAGAAGTGGATGAAATGATTATGCTTGGAGATAATCCATTGTTAGGAAAGATCTATGAGCTGCTAACCGAGCAGCTGCCTACCCCGGTAGTTGTCGTTGAAGATCATATGATTATGAGTAAATATCCTAGTTTCAAAGTGAGACATGCATCGTTAATTGGGCTTGCATTGAAGGAGGTTGCACCATGATTCCAGATATTAACCTGCTTCCTCGCATCGGACAACGAGAAACTAGCTTTAAGCTGGCTTACAGTATAGTCGCGATCATAGCGCTAATCGTTGCAGCTTTTCTTGTTTGGCAGCTCATTCACACTCAGAATAGCATTAAACAGCTAACAAGGCAGCAGTCGCAGCTTCTCGAACAAAAGGAGCAATTGAGACAAGTCAGTACTACGGTGCAAATTGCAGAGGGGAATGAATATCAAACTGCATTATGGGTGATGAATGCAATCTCTTACCCCGTTTCGCCATTGATGAAAGAGATATCTAAGCTACTTGTGCCGAATACCTATCTGCGTCAATATACATTTGGTATGAACGATCTCAATGTTATCGTAAATTATGAGTCAATCAGTGATATTTATAAGCATGTTGCGAATTTAGAAGGCAGTAAATATTTTTTGGATGTTGAAGTTCAGTATATTCGCGAGCTAGGTTTGAACGGAAATACCAATACACAGCAAAACAGTGGAGATGGACTACAGTTTCAATATTTGCCACGTTATGAGGCAGCTATTACGATGGACATCGATCGAGATCATCTGATGGTCACAAGGGGGAGTAACTGATGTTTAGCAATAAATATTCTCCCATCATACTAATTAGTCTATTGCTCGTTGGTCTGTTCTGTATCTTTTATATCAACTTTCTATTACCGCGGAAAGCAGAAGCTGATAACTTGGTAAGCATGGTTGCTAGTATTCAACAAGAGGTTAGCGAGCTGCAACAACATACTAATAGCTTGCAAACTGAATATGAGGAAACGCTCAATGATATCGTTGTAGAAGATAAAAGGCTTCCTTGGGATAAAGATTTTGTCGAGCTATTAATGAATATTGAAGAAATTCAGCTAGTGTCTGATTTAAATATTAAAAATATCCAGTTTAGCTATAACGAAGCGCTGGTTAACGACACAGAATCATTGAATCCGAATGCGTTAAATCCGAATGAGATGAAGACCACTACGGAGGGTGAAGCTACAGAAGAAGCCTATACGCTCGAGGGATTGATGGATGATGATACTGCGGTTACTGAATATACAGCTTCTGCTACGGACAATTCCAGCTCTAAGAAAGGAAGTAGTGAGGTGGATTTCATTTTCGATAATGTGCGATTAATTGGCTTTAGTATTGATGTTGAAACGGTGGATGAAGCTCATTTGCTAACGTTCATTGAAGAGATGGAAGGGCTGGATCGATTTATTAGAGTGAATAGCATCTCTTATTCTTTGCCAGGTGAGCAAAGTGAAGGCAATTCCAACGAGGATATGATCAGTGCCAATATTCAGGCGTCGGCATTTTATTTTAATGAATAGTATGGTGGCGAGGAGAGAGCATACTGAATATTACATATAGCTTGTTTATTTTTTGTTTCGGCTTGTTACTGGGTTCATTTTACAATGTGGTAGGATTGCGAATACCGCAACAGCAATCGATAGTTAAACCGCGCTCGCATTGTACTCATTGTCAGCACACGCTTGGTGCGCTCGAGCTAATTCCGGTGCTGAGCTATATCATCCTGCGTGGAAAATGTCGCGTTTGTACTGCCAAAATTTCACCAATCTATGCTGTCATTGAGCTGGCGACGGGAATACTGTTTCTTTACGCCTTCTGGAAGCTGGGCATCTCCTACGAGCTGCTTGTCGCATGGACATTTATCTCATTGCTAGTCATTATCGTAGTGACCGATCTTGCGTACATGCTGATCCCTAATAAAATTTTGCTGTTCTTCTTGCCGCTGTTGGTTATTTTGCGACTACTATCTCCTCTGCAGCCGTGGTGGGATAGCTTGCTTGGTGCTATTCTGGGGTTCAGCATTCTGCTGCTGATTGCGATCGTATCTAAAGGTGGTATGGGTGGCGGCGACGTTAAGCTATTTTTCTTAATCGGGCTCGTGCTTGGTACTATAAATACACTATTAACGTTATTCATTGCTGCGTTTGCTGGGATGATTGTCGGGAAGCTAATAATTATGGGTTCTCAACAAGGAGAAAAAACACCAATTCCATTTGGTCCATACATTGCAGTAGCCGCAATCATTGTTTATTTTTACGGTGGAGAGCTAGTGAGCTGGTATTTGAATTTACTATAAAAAGCTGAGGAAGGGAGTCAGCGTCGACCCCTTCCTACAGCTAGTTCCATAAGAGCGTTTAGAACATTGAACTATTAGAAATGTGTAGGGAATTGCTGGATGGCAGAGAGCTGCTGAATTTTCCTACATTGCTGGAGAAAGCGTTATTAACTGGGCTTGGGCTTGTGTGCAAGCTGTTGTTATTGGAGCTAGAGATATTACTTGGGCTAATTGTGCTGCTATTAAAGCTGTTGATGTTGCTTGTGTTTAAATGGCTATTGTTAAGTGTATTGCTATTATGCGTGTTGGTGTTTAGCGTATTGCTGCTAAGTGTGCTGTTATTAAAGGAATTGCTGCTTAGCGGGCTGCTGCTTACACTGTTGTTTTTGAACGAGTTGTTTAGGACTGATTCTTGTCCGCTAATTTGACTGTTAGAATGAATTGGACTATTGAAGCTTGTAGAGCTTGAAGCGAAGCTTGCCGCTGGACTTGGTACAGACACAGACAATTGATGAGCTAGCGAATTAATTTGGTGCAATTGCTGGATTGCAGTTTGATGTCCTTGAAGTGCAGTTTGAATGACTTGGGCAGCATGCTGTTCTTTTTGCGCGATTTGCTCAAGAGTGCGAGCATTTTGCTGTTCCTGTGCAAGTAGTTGCTGATATTGCATAGATGCTTGCTGAGTTTGATTGACAAGCTGCTGAACAAGGCTTTCTAGTTGCGTAAGCTGAGCGTTATGATTGACATAAGAATGGTTTGATTCAAATTGGTTATACATATGAGATGTTGCCTCCTTGAGTTGAGTGATTTTTGTTACTCGTATAACATCCCCAAAGCAGAAAATTTCATACGGGCAAGTAAGGCAACGGAAAAAATCACTAGTTCATATTACTCACAACACAATTGCTCCGCACACATTATACATTTATACGTGAATCATTTGATCCTTCTCCAGCACTTGATATTCGTAGCTTAAAAGCTGATCCTCATCATTATAAGTAAATAAATGCTGTAGCCCATATTCTCCCTTCAATAAATGTGGCAAGAAGTATTTGATATTATGGGCAACTCCTTCGTTTTCTTTATCCAGTACCCAATCGATGGAATACCACATCAATATCCCCTCATCCATCAACTTTGGCGATTGTAGCTCTATTTGTGGGGGCAACTCACAATAAAATAAATACATGCCCGAATCGAAGCTCTCGCTTACCCAGCGAACGACACCACCGAAGTCAATCACATTTTCAGGGATGGCTAATCCAGTTTCTTCATAAATTTCACGTGCTATGCTTTGCAGTAATGTTTCCCCTTGTTCGATTTTTCCACCGATACCATTCCATAACCCCATATTGGGTGCTTTGAACCGATTTAATAGCAATAGCCTGTCTTCCTGACGTATGAAGCAGATCGTATAAGTAAACAAAAGTAAACGCTCCTTTTACAAATTTCGTTATAATTAGTGTACCAGATTAAGGCAAGAAATCGTATTATACCAGATACTGTTAGTTATAATTATTGAAGTAACGAATGTTAAAAGCTATAATGTAGTCAGCGTACCATTATATTGTTGAGTACTGTGAGGGGAATTATATGAATTTATTCGAAAAGGAAAAATTAATCGCTGAACAAGCGGTTGCGCTTGAAACAGCAAGTGCCGAGGATGTACTTCGCTTTGCGGTTGAAACATTTCCTAACATTACATTTGCTTGTAGCTTTGGGGCTGAGGATGTCGTGCTCGTGGATATGCTGCAGCGCGTTAGTCCTCAAACAGATATTTTTTATTTGGATACTGACTTTCACTTTAAAGAAACATATGAGACAAGAGATCGCCTAATAGAGCGTTATCCTGGCATACCATTTGTTGAAGTGAAGCCACTAATCACACCAGAGCAGCAGGCGGAGCAGCACGGTGATGAATTGTGGAAGGTCGATCCGAATCAATGCTGTAACATTCGTAAAGTAGAGCCGCTAACACGTGTGTTAGGAAAATACGATGCGTGGATTACCGGTATTCGTCGCGATCAAGCACCTACTCGTGCTAATGCGAAAAAAATCGAATACGATACGAAGTTCGGGCTTGTAAAATTCAATCCTATCGCTGATTGGACTAGCGAGGATGTGTGGAATTATATTCGCAGTAACAATGTGATTTATAATCCGTTGCATGACAATCATTATCCAAGCATCGGCTGTGAGTATTGTACACGCCAAGTTATGCCTGGCGAAGATCCACGAGCGGGCAGATGGTCTGGGCAAGATAAAACAGAATGTGGCTTGCACAAATAAGCTGCACAGGGTTAATAATAAAGAGGAGAGCAATAGCGCTGTCGATTAAGGGGTGACAGTCGCTAGGCTCTCCTTTTTTTCATGATTAAATACTCGATACGCTTTCTCTAATAATAAGCCTGTTGGGTAAAAATATCTTTGCAGGCAGCTTATGGCGCTTATTCATTCGATCAATTAATAGCTGTACAGCCCAGTTCCCCATCTCTACAATTGGCATCCCAACTGTCGTAAGCATTGGTGATATATAGCCAGAAAGCTCAATATTATCCATGCTAATCACCGATAACTGCTGTGGCACCTTAATTTTAGCTTCAGTAAACCGTCGAAGAGCAGCAATTGCTGCAATATCGGTTGCGCAAAATACAGCAGTTGGCAGCGGTGATGCCTTTGCTAGCAGCTCTTCGGCTCCTTGGTAGCCTCCAGCCCCGTTTTGTGAACAGTTGCTGACAAGGCTCTCTGTACATTCTAGACCATGTTTACGAAGGATATCGCAATAGGCTTCATACCGTACCTCATTAGTCGTCTCTCCAATGTAACCAATCCGTCGGTGTCCGCTAGCAATTAGATGCTCAATTGCGATTTCTGTCGCCTCATATCCATCGCATATCACTTGATCACAGTTGGCTGAAATCACGTTGCGTCCGACATATACTAGGTTTTTGTAATACTTCTCAAGAAACTTCATGCTATCGTTGCTAAAACGTCCCAGTATAATGGCACCATCTGTTTGCGAAGATTTAATTTTATCCAGGATCGGTTCATTTTCGATATCAAAGAGAGAATAAGACAGATGAATGGCATATCCTAAGTCCAGCGCTTGCTGTTCGATGGCACGAGACATTTGCGCAAAGAAAGGATCATCCTCCAATAATCTAGTCCTCCCTAATATACAAGAAATCGATGGGGGAGCGGATTTGCGTGAAGCGGGTTTGCCTAATTTAAGCTCCCTGGCGCTTTGATTCGGGATATAGCCAATTTCCTTGGCGATGCTCCACACTCTGTCGCGCACCTCTTTCGTAGCAAAGCTATTGTCAGGGGAGTTAAGAATTCGCGATACCGTTGAGATCGATACGCCTGCCATTGCTGCGATTTGCTTTAATGTCATTAAGCAATCCCCTTTCGTAGTAATTAATTTAGTTCTACAGCTAATCCATAGCCCTATTACGTTAATCATAACGGTTTTCTACGCAAAACTAAAGGGAATTTGCGTAAAATATATGGATTTTAGGGAGAAAAACAAGTAAAACGTTTGCGTAATAAATGCTGGTTTTCCGCTCTGAAAAGACATATAATAAATGAAAATTGTGCTGATTGTTTGCGTGGATAGGCTGGGGCTTGCCTTCAGTCTTGTTTTTCATGATTAAAGCAAGCTTGCTGATGGAAAAACAGTCTAATCCCTGCTATACCGCTTGATCGTGGTCGGCAGCGATGCAAATTTAGCAATATAGGAGTGATACACATGTCGCTGACACACTTGGATAAACTTGAGGCCGAAGCAATCTATATTTTCCGCGAGGTTGCTGCTGAATGTGAGCGTCCGGTCATGCTTTATTCGATAGGTAAAGATTCATCTGTTATGCTTCATTTGGCTATGAAGGCCTTTTATCCAGAGAAGCCGCCATTTCCACTGCTGCAAATCGATACAAGCTGGAAATTCCGCGAAATGATTGAGTTCCGCGATCGCAGAGCGAAAGAGCTAGGCGTTAACCTAATTGTTCATCGTAATGAAGCTGCGATTGCAGAGGGCATTAATCCGTTTGACCACGGAGCGGCTTATACCGATATTATGAAAACACAGGCGCTTAAAGAAGCGTTAACTAAATACCAATTCACCGCTGCCTTTGGTGGTGGACGTCGTGATGAAGAAAAATCTCGTGCCAAAGAGCGTATCTTCTCTTTCCGTAACGAGCAGCATACTTGGGATCCGAAAAACCAACGTCCTGAAATGTGGAAGCTATATAACACGCGTATCCATAAGGGCGAAAGTATGCGCGTTTTCCCAATCTCTAACTGGACTGAGAAGGATATCTGGCAATATATTCAGCGTGAAAAAATCGAAATCGTACCGCTATATTTTGCTGCTGAACGCCCTGTCGTTTATCGTGATGGAAACATCATTATGGTGGATGATGAACGTATGCGTATGCTACCAGGCGAAAAACCAGAAATGAAAAAGGTTCGTTTCCGTACATTGGGATGTTACCCTCTTACAGGTGGGATCGAGTCGGAGGCAGACACGCTCGATCAAGTTATTGCTGAGACATTGTCGGCAACAACTTCCGAACGTACAAGCCGTGTTATCGACAAGGAGGCTGCTGGCAGCATGGAGCGGCGTAAACGGGAGGGGTATTTTTAATGAGTACAGAAAGCGGTCTTCTTAAATTTATTACATGCGGTAGCGTGGACGACGGTAAGTCTACGCTAATCGGTCATATTCTATATGATTCTAAAATGCTATACGCTGACCAAGAGCAAGCGCTTATGCTGGACAGTCAAGTTGGTAGCCGTAATGGAGCGATCGATTACTCCTTGCTGCTAGATGGTCTAATGGCTGAGCGTGAGCAAGGGATCACCATCGACGTAGCTTACCGCTACTTTAACACAGAGCGTCGCAGCTTTATCGTTGCCGATACTCCGGGGCATGAAGAGTATACACGTAATATGGCGGTTGGTGCGGCATTTGCTGACTTGGCGATTATTTTGCTTGATGCTACGCAGGGCGTACTCGTGCAAACTCGTCGTCATGCTCGTATCTGTGCGCTTATGGGAATTAAGCATTTTATCTTTGCGGTTAACAAGATTGACCTAGCGGGCTATGATCAAAAGCGCTTCTTAGAAATTAAAAAGGATATCGATGAGCTGCGTGAGGAGCTATCGCTTGAAAATGCAGTAATCATTCCAGTTTCTGCAACAGAAGGCGACAATGTAACGAAGCTTTCTAAACATATGGATTGGTATGACGGTCCAACATTGCTAGGGCATTTGGAAAATGTCGATATCTCTGGTGATGTTGTTGAAGAAGGCTTCTATATGCCAGTACAGCGTGTAAGTCGTCCTGACCATAGCTTCCGTGGCTTCCAAGGGCAAATCGAAGCTGGTGAAATATCTGTTGGTGATACACTAACGGTATTACCAAGTGGTGAAACAGCGATCGTTAAGTCCATTCATATTGGAGACATTACGAGCGAGCGTGCAATTACAGGACAGCCTGTAACGATTCAGCTTGACCGTGAGGTCGATGTTTCACGCGGCTGTGTGCTTATGCGTGATGCAGGATTGCAAACAACGACGAAGCTCTATGCAACGTTATTGTGGATGGATGAGCAGCAGCTTGTTCCTGGTAAGGAATATTGGATTAAAGTTGGAACGAAGCTATTACCTGCAGTTGTTACCAACATCCGTCATAAAGTAGACGTCAATGACGGCACATTGATTTCAGCTACAACAGCACTTAAAAATGAGCTTGTTGGCTGTAATATCGTTGTTTCTGAGCCGATCGTTGTTGATGAGTTTAAACAACATAAAACAATGGGCGGTCTTATTCTAATCGATCGCGTCACTCACGCGACTGCAGCATGTGGTGTCGTTGAAGAGGTAAGTGATGATCAAGAGGGCGTATTCTTGAAGGATGGTCCAACGAAGCTGCAGGTTAATCTATTCGACAGCTTCTGGTATGATCCAGATGTGAATATGGTGCTTCGTGATACGTTTGCTTCTGCAGTTTATCGCCCTGGTGACGAGCTACCATTACAAAGTCAATCATGCAACTATCCACTGGATTTTGATATTCAGTTTGAAAAAGGCTTTGCCAATATTCGTGAAGGTAAATTCATGGGCATTGGCGCTCGTAACAATGAGCTTCCATTAATTGATGTTAATGGCTTAGCAGTTGACGCTAATGGGGCTGTTGCCTTCGGTCAGTATCGTAATATCCCAGTTCGTAAAAAAGCTGAATACTTCATTTAATGCATAAAGATAAGCCTTCCGCTCCACGATTCGGTGGATTGGAAGGTTTTTTGCTAATTTGTTAATCATAAAACAACACCTCGTCCCATATATTAAGAACGACCTGCTTGTTTAGGCATGTACATTCTAGCAAACGCGATGAGGTGGTTGTTTATGCGTAAAAAACGATTGGTTATATGGCTTTCGCCTAAAAGTAAGCTGCGTCTTGTCATCGGTTTCTTTCTAGTAGTCATTTTAGCTGTTGCACTAACGCAAACAGCGCCTGCTAGTAATTCTTGGCCCGCATGGAGCTTACCGCTATCTGGAATGACCATTGCCATTGATGCAGGACATGGTGGAGTGGATGGTGGTGCAGTAAGTAAAAGCGGGGCGATTGAGAAGGATTTAAGCTTATCGATCGCTTTATACTTACGAGACTATTTACAGCAGGCAGGTGCGTTAGTCGTTATGACAAGGGAAGGCGACTATGATCTCGCTAACGAAGGGACACGCTCCTATAGCAAACGTAAAACCGAGGATCTATTGAAGCGTGTAGAACGATTACAACAAGCGTCGCCCGATATGCTTATTAGCATACATATGAACAGCATCCCTTCAGAAAAATGGTCTGGTGCTCAAACCTTCTATCACAAAACAGCAATTAAAGAAAGCGAGCAGCTAGCTAAGTCCATTCAAGAGCAGTTAAAGGTGAACTTGGAAAATACGAAGCGCGAGGCAGCCACTGTTGAAACCATTTATATTCTAAAAGCATTGCAGGATGTGCCAGCAGCCCTAGTTGAAGTTGGGTTTTTATCCAATCCGCAGGAATCCAGACTACTAGTGGATGCCGAATATCAACGTACAGTCGCTGCTTCCATCTATAAAGGGATTATTAGTCATATTATGACGAATAGGGATGGACAAGGAACGGAATAGTAAACAAGAACTGATATAGAATTTGAAAAAAAATGCATGAAAGTCTTCATTTCTTAATGCAAACCGCCTATGCTATAAAGTAAGGCAATTGAAAAGGTGGGGAATGTTGATGTCTATTACTCGAGAAGAAGTCATACCGAAAATCGAAGCGGTGCTTGCCACGCAATATGGGTCTGCCAAGCTTAGCTTTCGAGATGTAATGGTGCGTAATGATCAAGTTTCTGTAACGATATTAGGAGCAGCCAAGGAGCAACAGCCCGTCATTGAAACGTTATTGTTTGATGAATTGAAGCAAGCTGGAGCTTCTGCAGTATATTGCCGCTTTAGAGATGGTGGAGTTGCTGCTGCATCTGAGCAGGCACAGGAGCAAAAAAATGTTCAGCAAGGTCAAGATAATGGAGTAAAAGGGCATGGAGCAGACTTGGAGAGCTCATTACTAGGCGAGCAAAGCAAAACGCAATTTATCGCGATTGCGTCTGGTAAAGGCGGCGTTGGTAAGTCAACTGTAACCGTTAACCTTGCGACTGCCTTAGCACGTAGCGGGAAGCGTGTCGGAATTATTGATGCCGATATTTACGGATTTAGCGTTCCTGATATGATGGGAATTGAAGATCGTCCGCAAGTAGTGAACGATGTCATTATCCCGATTGAACGCTTCGGTGTAAAAGTCATCTCGATGGGATTCTTCGTTGAGGATAATAGCCCAATCGTATGGCGTGGTCCGATGCTTGGGAAAATGCTTCGTAACTTCTTCCAAGAAATCCAATGGGGAGAGCTCGACTACATGCTGTTGGACTTGCCTCCAGGCACAGGTGACGTAGCATTAGATATTCATCAAATGATCCCTCAAAGTAAAGAGATCATTGTAACCACTCCACATGCCACAGCTGCATTTGTTGCGGCTCGTGCAGGCTCTATGGCGATTAAAACGAATCATGAGATCATTGGGGTCGTGGAAAATATGGCTTACTTTGAGTCAAAGCTGACTGGAGAACGCGAGTATGTGTTTGGAAGAGGTGGTGGCGGTAAATTAGCGGAAACGCTGCATTGTGAGCTTCTAGCACAGATTCCACTGGATTCTCCGGAAAATCATCCATTGGATCCGAACTTCTCTCCAAGTGTATTTGCGGAAGATACTCATGTTGGACAATTGTATTTAGAATTAGCGCACAAGGTTATCGAGCATTGTGAAGCCTAAGGTCATAGAAAAAGCTCCTGACGAGGTTTACTCGTTAGGAGCTTTTTACTTTTCTTAAGAGGATTTTTCTGATTCACCTTCTGATGATGATTCACCTGAGCCAGACTCTGAGCCGGATTTTCCCTCTTCACCACCACCGCCACTTTGATCCTGCGGTTTTACAGAAAGCTCATCCGCCACAGCCTTCTTCATTAGCTCAAGTAACTGCATGCGGAAAATAGGATTATTTAATGAATCCTGCATTAAGCTCATAAGCTCTTTACGATAATCTGAGCCTTTAACGACCTTTAGAATTACCTTTTGTAAATCCTCAGAGCCAAACGCTTCGACTAGCCCTTCCTGATATTCCGGATCTTTAATAAGTTCGATATGAATATCTTTGTTTTTTTCATTGACCGCTTTAGCAAATTCTCCGGCAAATTTCGGATCAGTCATTAACGATTGAATGACTTTATCGTAATCAGGGGATAGCAGCACATCTTTTACAGCCATCCGAATTTGTTCCTGATCCTGCATCGTGATCATCGTTGAGCTTTGGGCAGTAAATCCGGATTGTGAGCTCATTGACTCCTGCAACGCTTTTTGGGCATCCTCGGTTTTTAAGATGTCGATCACCATTGATTTCATGTCCTTATACGTCATGCCTGATGATTCACCGCCACCGCCACCGCCGCCCATCGCACAGCTAGTTAATAATAGCGTTGATGCAATTAGCATAGATATAAGCTTCAACTGTCGCTTCACTAAAACCCCTCCTCGGGTAATAAGTTTACCTATAGCATGTGCAAAGTTCGTTGTTTTATCATGCTTCTTGTTAGCATTTTTGAGCGAACGTGGTAAAATACATTAGAATGTATATATAATTGGACAAGTCAGAATGAATAAATTGCAGGAGGACGAATAGAAGTGACATTAAAAAAATGGTTTTTCTTGTTTTGGAGCACGATTGCCATTGGAGCAGCCGTCAGTATGGTCGGAGGATTAATCATGTTGCTGACTGATCAGGAATTTGGGTTTTTAGGAGTTAAAGCAACAGGATTTAATTTGTTAATGATGTTTTTGGCAGGGGCGACAATAGGGGCGTTCAGTCATATGGGCTTTTTCTCTTACTTAACGTTAAATTACATAGCGTTAAGTGTGTTCCGTAAAAAGTATTTGTGGAATGCATTGCAAGGTTACACAACATTATTTGCTGTGTTCTTGCTTGGTTACTTATTATACGAAGGTCGTACCAATAATCTGTTTTACTGGATGCTGCCATTAGGTCTGCTTCTATTCTCTTTGGTAGCTGCTTGGTTAAAGGTTAAGCAAACGAACAAAAGCGCATTTATCCCTACAATGTTTCTTATGTTTGTCATCACTGCTATTGAAGGATATCCTGCCCTTCAAGGGGACAATAACGTTGCAACGGTTCTATTTATGCTTTTGCCGTTATTTGCATGCAATTATTATCAAAATTATCAAATGGCCAAGCTTACAACAACTGAAAAAGCCGATTCTGCTAAATTATCAGCAAAAACGGCCCTATAGAATAAATCGCTAGCTTACACGCAAGGCAATGGACTAGCAGGCTCTTAAGGTGAAGATATTTCTAGGAGCTTGTTACAGATTGACCTTGCGTTTCTGTCTGTGTAAGCAACTCGGACACAGATAGGAAGCTGTAGCCCTTATCGCGTAATTGGTCGATAATAATTGGTAGGGCGAGATGGGTTTGCTTAGCAGAATCACTGGCATGCATTAATATAATATCGCCTGGATGAGCTCTCGAAATGACGCGATCGGCGATTTTTTCCGTACCGATGCTTAACCAGTCCATAGAGTCTGTATCCCACTGAATTACTTGATATTGCAATTCACTGGCGATTTTAAGCACACGCTTATCAAAATCACCATTAGGGAGTCGAATTAAGTTAGGGCTCGTACCTGTTACATCAGAAAGAATGCTATGTGCCGTAGTAATTTGACTGCGTATTTCATCGTCTGTTAATGTGGAATAGTTGTCATGCTTATGTCCGTGACTTCCGATTTCATAGCCTGCCTCTTGAATTTTTTTAACAAGCTCTGGGTGCTGCTGGCTCCAAAGTGAAGATACAAAGAAAGTTGCTGACTTGATGTCCTTTTCTTTTAATACTTGTAGAATAGGCTCTAATCGCTTATCTCCCCAGCTTATATCAAATGTGAGAGCAACAACATTTCGGTCAGTTGGCACATTGTAAATGGCTACGGGCTGCTGCGGGGCAAATACAGAAATATTATCTCGCTCCGTGTAAATGACTCCAATCGCAAATACGAGTGCAATCGCGAGAAAAAAATACTTCTTTATTTTTCGTGCTGAGAATACAAAAAAAGAATTCATAATAGTTCTTCTCCTCTCTAAAATAAACGATCAATGGTGGTGATGACAGCTTGTCAGAAGTAGTGGTTTAGTACAATCTATGCTCGTACAAAAAAGTTATTCTAAGTTTATGGGTGAGGTGGACAAAATGTTTAAAATTTCTGCCGTATGGTATGATATAAAGGGCACTTCTCGATTAATAGGAGTGGCACTTATTATTTTTGCAGTTAGTGTATATATAGGGATTACTAATGATAACTTTGCATTCTACTTAAGCACACAGCTTGATGCGATGCGTGATGTTGTAAGTAAAATCGATGAAAGCAGCAATCCTACCCTTGCAACTTTTTTATTTATCTTTTTTAATAATGCAATCAAATGTGTACTTGTTATCTTTCTTGGTGCGTTTTTTGGGATCTTCCCGATATTTTTTCTTTCAATTAATGGGCTCATTATCGGCTATGTTGTGAAGCTGACATTAGACGGACAGTCAGCGGTATCTACCTTTGATCTAGTTGTAAAGCTTTTGCTGCCACACGGCATATTAGAAATTCCTGCGTTAATCATTGTTACGGCATACGGTTTACGTCTAGGTAAGCTGCTATACAATACGATGGGGGCGTTGCTTACTAATCACGATAAATTAGATCCAATTGGTGCGAAGTATAAGGAAACACTTAAAAGATGCGGAGTCATGGCTGTTTACGCCACAGTGACGCTTTTTATAGCCGCGATTATCGAAAGCACGTTCACGCAATGGCTAGCAACGACAATAAATTAAATAAATAAGAGCGTATTAAAACAGAATAATCTTGACCATAACAATAAGACGGTGATGAGCATCGTCTTTTTTTGATGCTTCTAAATTGCTTAACCCATTGAAGGAGGGGCACAATTCATGCTCGGCATGTTGTTCAACGATAGAGAATGTAAAGAGTTAGATTATGTGTTGCGTAAGGAGCTCGATGAAATGCTTCTAGATCTCGGTGACAACCGACTTGATGGAGAAATACGTAAATCAATTGCTAAACGATATAAAATTGTGTTTAGGATGTACGCTAGAATCGCAACACCTAAGCAGCTTTCGAAATACGCATTAAATATTAGAAATCTAAAGTAATACTCTGTTGTTATTGCGGGAGTGGTCTTCCCCTTATGCTGTAATGAGTAAGGGGAAGAGCTATTTACTGTTTATAAGATAAAATGCATAGAAGAGCTAGATGGATATATGTTTATTCAATGAAACAGAAAAAATCCAAAAAAGTTTTAAAAAGGGGTTGCATTATACTTTCGGACTATGGTATATTATTTCTTGTCGCCGCGAGAGATTGCGTGAGACACACATTGATCTTTGAAAACTGAACAACGAGTAAGAACTGCCATTCATTATTTTCACCCCGTGAGAATGATGAATAAAAAGCGAAATAAATGAGCA
>Ga0182739_1000221_pt1 | contig 97741 bp, 88 predicted proteins | sample eDN5th30CBELigBY_FD_128873 | JGI IMG/M metagenome (GOLD analysis project Ga0182739, IMG submission 128873) | Enriched backyard soil microbial communities from Emeryville, California, USA - eDNA 5th pass 30_C BE-Lig BY (version 2) (version 2) | ecosystem: Environmental > Terrestrial > Soil >...
GGTTAGTTCCTTGAAAAAGTTCGAGGTGATTTTTCGTATTCTCCAAGGCGCGAGTAAGGGCGGTATCCTAAGATACCGACCGCAGCGAGCAACGCCGGAGAATCGGAAAAGCGCCCGAAATTTAAAAAGGAAATAAGCTAACATGACACTAATGCCCGGGGTTGCGATCCCAGCGGTTGAGCACCAGCCCTAGGCAGAGGTAGCCGACGCGGTAGGCTTCAAGGTAATCCTTGCCGATATAGCGAACCGTCGTGGCATCGACCCGCTCCGTCCCCGGGATCAGGCAAAAGGTATCGGCCAGCGCCGGGGCCTTGAGGCGGATCTCCATTTCCACCGGGGCGGCATATTGGAGCGGCCGCAACGACGGGAGACAACCAAGGGAGCGCGCCGCCCCGGCGCGGATCAGCTCGCAGGCCTCCTGATTGGACAGGCAGATCGCGGCATGGTTCCCCAGCCCCTCCATCACCTCCGCCGTCCCGACTTCGCCAAAAAGCGCTTTTGCTTCCCGACATGCGGCCCGGTCGCCCGAAACAAACGCCACCGGCACGTTGTAAGCGCCTGCGACCCCGCCGAAGATCGCCATTTCCCCCGCCGGTTCGCCGTTGATCTTCACCTCCACAATGGAGCGGGAGGAGCCGGTGTGCGCGAGCACGCCATCCGCCGTCAGGCTCATGGCGTGCTGGCCGACAAACATCATCGCGTCAAAGGAAGTATCGAGCGTGTTGAGCAGGTTCCCCCCTCTCACGATGCGGGCGCGCGGGTCGAGCATCTCCAGGTCGAAACCGTGCGCCTCGTGGACGATCACCTCGGTCGCGCCGCCGTCAAAACAACCGGCAATAGCGGCGTTGATCTCTTTCATCATCAACCGGAGCACGCCGGCGATCTGCGGATTGGGCGGGAGCCCGTAGGCGGAAAAGACCGCCGCACCGGCGACCCCTTCCATATCGGTCATCAGAAAAATTTTCATGATTGGCAGTCTTTAAGATTAAGCACCCCGGCCATGCGGCGGAATTCCTTGAAGTAATCAAAAGAGGCGGTGACCCCTTCGATTTCCGGCATCACGCGGCTCGACTCGTATTCCAGCGAGCAGTAGCCGGTATAGCCATCGGCCAGGAGTTCGCGCAGAAACTGACGCATCGGCACGAGACCGGTCCCGTTCAGGCACGGCTCCACCCGGCGGGTGAGGTCGATCCTGGCCGGGCCGAAATCCTTGACGTGGACATGGACCACGTGTTTTTTAAGCCGCTCGTAGGCTCGCAGCGGGTCTTCCACTTCGTCCATGTTGTTGGCGATGAAGTTGGCGGGATCAAAGGTCACCTTCAACCACGGCGAATTGAAATGGGCGAGCAACTGTTCGATCTCCCACGAATGCCCCGGGAGCCTGCCGTGGTTTTCGAGTGCGAGGACAACGCCGCGCCGCTGCGCATGGGGAAGGACTTCCGTGATTCCTTCGATGACCCGCTCAAACCCGCGGGCAAGCCCCATCTCCGCGTCGCCGCCGGTCTGGTGATGGTAGCCGCCGAAGATCCGCAGGAGCGGCGCGCCGCAGCGGGCGGCTTCGTCGAGCGCGTTGCGCACGAGGCTGACCTGTTCGCAGAAGGCTTCATCGGAAGTCTTTGCGAAGTTGTTGCCGCAGGCATAGGCGGCGATGGCCAGACCTTCGTCAGCAGCCCACGCCGCCACCTGGTCGAGTTCCGGGGCCCCCTCCTTCCAGAGCCATGGGTAGGCACGGGAGTCGAGGAGGTCGATCCCTTCAATCCCTTGTTCGGCACAAAAGCGGAGGAAACCGCGAAGGTCCATCCGGCCTTCCTTGAGGGTCCGGGCGAGGCTGATCGGGGTACAGGAGAGTTTCATAAGGTGGATCTGGCTTTGGAGAGGGTACGGTGTTGTTTCAAAAGAGCGTGAATACGTTGCGTTTCTTCCGGAGCGATGGGGAGCCGAACCCGGCACTGGCGGAGGGCGGAAACGAGGATGGCATTGGCGAGTTCGACCTCCCGGAGCGCTTCCTCGCCGGAACAATGAAGCGCAGCCTCGCCCCGGAGGGCATCGCGAAAGTTTTCGTGCATGAGACGGTAGCGATCGGCCGTATCGGCAAGGCTCCAACGGGTCGTTTCCGCGATCGCGGGCGCTTTCATCGTCTCCGTGCTGGTCCGGCTGAAGTCGGCGGAGTCTTCCGCAAGCCGGGTGAGCGAAAGCTCCTCACCTTCGAGCGTTGCCGTCCCGCGCGTTCCGGCGATTTCCAGCAGGAACCGGCCCGGCGCTTCGCGGGTGGAAAAGTGGAACGTTCCGGCGGCTCCGTTTTCCCAGCGCATCGCCCCGGTCGCCTCGTCTTCGACTTCGATCGCGTGCCCCGCCGTTTCCAGCGCGGCATCGACCGTTTCAGGCAGGCCGAGCAGGGAGATGAGGAAATCGAGATCATGCGGAGCCTGGTTCATCAAAAGGCCGCCGCCTTCTCCCTCCCAGGTGGCGCGCCACGGGCTGCTTTGGTAATAGGCATCACTCCGAAACCAGGCAGTGGAGACCAGCGTGACCCGCACGACCTTGCCTAATACCCCCTCCCTGACGAGTTGAAGCATCCTCTGGCGGACCGGGCGCAGCCGCATCTGGTAGTTGACGCCGATGAGCAGGCCGGACGCCTTCGCGGCGGCCAGGCATTGCCTTGCCTCCGCAGCCAGCACGGTAAAGGGCTTTTCCACCAGCACATGAACCCCGGCGGCCAGCGCCTGTCGTATGATTTCGCCATGCGTCGGGTGCGGCGTACAGATCACCAGATAATCCGGCTTTGCGTTTTCAAGCAGGGCGGCGAGCGAAGGGTGCGCCGTGCCGCCGTGCTCCGCAGCAAAGGCGGCCGTCCGCTGCGAGTTGCGGCCGGTGACGGCGCAGAGACTCAAGCCTTCCGCACCTGCCATGGCGCGTGCATGGACTGCGGCAATCATGCCGGTCCCGACGACGCCGACCTTCACGGGATGGGATCGGTTCATCAGAAAGAATCGTTTTTCAGCGCATCGCCAAAGAACCACGCGATTTCGCCTTCCCGCGGCGCGCGTCCCCAGCGGGAGATGCGGAAATATTCGCACGGCGGCGCATCGGCGAACCCGTAGCGCGCGTTCACCCGTTCGTGCCGCGCCCGAAAACGGACTTCGTACTCCGCCTCGGTCGGCGGGGCGCTTTGGTCGATGAAGGGAAGCCATTCATAGATCTGCGAGCGGTGTTCCTTCGCCATGGCCAGCTTGGTCGGGTAGAGTGCGGAGATGTCGAGGCGGAGGTCGAAGGCGGCTTCGCTGGCATAGGTATCGTCCGCCAGCACGATCAACGGCGGGCGGTAGTCGGGCGCGGGATCGCCCGGGTAGGCACGCGGCACGCCAAGCTGGTAGGCCACCAGCCGGACCGCCTGCGCGGTGTTTTCGTGATCAATATGAACCCCTGCCACGGGATCGGAAACCGGCGGGGGCGCGATGACCAGATCGGCCCGAAACGAACGGATGGCGTTCCAGAGGGCGGCGAGGGAAGCCTCCTCCACGAGGAACTGCCGGTCAAAGGTCGTGCCGTCGGCCCGGGTCAGAAAGGAGAATTCCGCGCCGATGCGCGCGGCGGCTTTTGTCGCTTCATCGTAGCGCCGGGCCCTGGTCTGCTCCGCATCGAGCACGTGGTGGCCGGTCGCCCCGGTGGTGGTGGTCATCACTTTGAGCACGACCGCTTCGCCATGCCGTTGCCGGAGGAGCGCAAACATCCCGCCGACGTTGAATTCAAAGTCGTCCGGGTGCGGCATCAGTGCCAGAACCCGCGCCGGTCGCTCCGGGCTATACGGTCCGGCATCTTTCGAGGCAGCCGGATTCATCACGAGACCTCCACTTTCGCATGCTCCGGCCCTTCCGCCCCCGGCAGGATCGGTTCGTCGAAGCGGTTTCCCTCGCTGATCGCGGCGAGCGCCGGGATCTGCGAATAAAGCGCCTGTTCAAAGCTCACCCCGGTCGGCGGGATGAGGAGATGGCGCGGCGGCTGGCCGCGGGTTCGGCGGATCACCTCGTCGAGAAGCGTTCGCGCCATCACGGCTTCGTTGCCGGTTTCAATCCGGACAAAAGGGTAGGGATAACGGACCCGCGTCTCCTCCGAGGTGGAGGCGACGATGAGCAGTTCGCTCACCGGTTTGATCCCGGCATGGATGGCGGCGTCCATCACATCCGCCAGCGGAAACTCATTGGTGATCAGGCAATCGGGCTTCTCGCGGTGCGAGCGCCAGAGATCGCGAAACAGCTCCCACCCGGCCCCGGGGAGGTAGACACTGTAGTCGCTGCGAAGCCACTCCCTGCGGGTCTCGAGCCCATACTCGCTGGCGAGCCGCAATGCGAGGTCTTCCACCTTTTCATAGTTTCGGTTGAGCGGCACCTCGGGACGGATACCGGCCATGAACGCCACTTTTCGCTTCCCGTTGAGCCGTGCGGTTTCAAACGCCAGCCGCAGGAACGGTTCGTCGTCCCAACAGACCGAACTTTCAAACCCCCGGCTGCTGCCGACGACGGGGATGGCATTGCGCCGGGCGAGGTCGGTCCAGTCCTCCAGCGGCAGCGAGCCGATCGCCACCACGCCGTCGACCTGACTGTTTCGCAGGGCATCCAGAAAGGCTTCCGGGATGTCCGACAACACCGGGGCCGAGCCAAGCTCCCGCGTGCCGAAGTACGAGGTCAGCGCATACCCTTCCCGCGCCACCTGGAAGTGGAAGTGTTTGAAGACGCGGTTAAAGACGGAAGATGCGTTTTCGGTCTGAACATCGTGATCGACCAGAAGCGCCAGCCGACGGGCCGCGCGGTTGCGCACGATGTACGTCCCGCTCCCCTGCCGCCGCCGGACTTGTCCCTTCTCTTCGAGCAGATCGACCGCCTTGCGGATGGTCGTCACCGAAACGCGGTAGCGGGCGGCGAGTTCCGTCTCCACCGGGAGCGCCTGTTTCAACTCACCGGGGAGGATCAGTTCCTCCTCCATCGCGTCCGCCACCTGCCGGTAAAGGGGGCGGTTGGTGATTTGCCGAAAATTCATCATGATGAAAATAATTCCCAAACATCTTCGTGATGTCAATGAATCTTTCGGATTCCAGTCTGGATATTTTGTTCAATGATACAGTCATTACTATAAATGATTCCTGAGCGCATAGCCTCTCCCCTGCTTTTGTTCAAGTCTTGTTTTGATCTTGTCGGCGGCAAAGCTTGCGTTCAGAGCAGCGACGCGCCATCTTCTCCTCCATGACGAAGTCCACCCCATCCGACGGTTTTTCGGCCCGCCAGCGCCCCGGCGACCGGGTGCGGGAGTATGTTTTGAGCCTTCCCGAACAGAATGGAGGCCCGCGCCGCCTGCCAACGATGCGCGATCTCGCCGCCCACCTGGGAGTGAGCCTCGCGACGGTCCACAGCGTCTATCAGGAGTTGAAGAAGCAGGGGCTGATCTCCACCCGTACGGGGGATGGGAGCTACCTTCTGCCGGTCGGCTCAAAAGGGACGCTCCCCGGCTCCGTCGGCAGTGCGCGGCGGCGCGTTTTTTTCAATCACGTTCCGCAGCGCGAAGAACAACACATCTCCCTTCTGGGGGCCTACTACGCCGCCTTGATGCAGCAGGTCATGAAGCATAACCTCCGGTACGACTTCTCGGTGCTCGACGCCGACACCACGCCGCAGGAGGAACAGGTCGTCGATCTCCACCAAAGAGGGGACCTGGATGCGATGATCATCTTCCCCTTCACGCCGTGCCAGCCGCTCATCGACGCCTGCGAACGCCACCGCGTGCCGTATGTCACCTTTCACCCGGTCAGCCCCGGTGCGGTTTCCAACTATGTGACGCCCGACTTTTTCGGGGCGGGCGTGCGGATCGCGCAAGCCGTGGCGGCGGGGAATCGTCGCCGGGTGGCTCTCGTGACCTATGGGGAGATCCTGGCGAGTTCCACCGCGTGGGCGCTGGCCAGCGGCATTGCCTCCGGGCTGCTCGACCTGGGGCGTCCGGTCCACTTGGAACGCACCTCCTTCCGGGGTCTGCGCGAAGTGGACCAGTACTTCGGGGCGTGGCTCGATGAACGCAAGGGCGCCATTCCGGACGCCATTCTCTGTCACCGGCACGACTACTGGAGAGGCGTCAAGAGGGCGCTGGAGGAACGCGGCCTGAATGTACCCGGCGATGTCTCGCTGATCACCACGCTTCAGCAGGAGACCATGTTTGATTCCTCCGGCGCGACCCGCCTGATCCTCCCCTTCTCCGAAACTGCGGAGACGGCCCTTCAGACCCTCCGGACCATGCTGGAGCAGGACACGCCGACGCTTCCCCCGACCCGGCTCGACATCCGCTTTACCGGAGGGGCGACCACCCTTCCCGAGGAAAACGCCCTTCTCGGACTCTCCTGAACAGACACCGTTTCGCTGCTTTCAAGGGTTATTTTTTCCCCTTAAAACAAACAAAAACATAACAATACACAAATTACCAAAAATTTTGTTTTGACTTTTCGCTCTTGTATTGTTTTTATGACGTCATCCTAACGGTACATCTTCAGAACCACGGTGTTCTTTCCGTTGAACGGGGACACCTCGATTTCACCACCCCCAAACCGAAGTGACATCCGGCATGACCATCCTTTCCTCCTCCATCAAGACGACGATTCTCTGCACGCTGTTGACGGCCGCCGCGCCGCCCGGCCTGATGGCCGTTGATTACGATGTCGATACCGGCACCGATGGCAACAAGCTCTGGAGCGCGCCCTCGACGTGGAAAGTCAACGGCGTCGAACCCGTTACCATACCCAATGGTGAGAACGATAACGTGACGGTCGGGTTCCATGCCACCGGGAATATCGGGCTCCAGCTTGACCTCGCGGAAGTCGAGCTTGCCAAATTCCTGGTGACCGGGACCTCCACGACCACCCGCTCAATCCTCGGCTATAACGTGGCGCAAGCGCCGATGCTCGACCAGAAGCTGACGATCGGCACGCTGGAACACAAGGGAACAGGCAACCTCTCGTTCCGGAACTCCGTTGCCAATGCCCGGCTTTCGGTGGAGGTGGAGACCCTCATCATCAACAGCGGCGCCGCGGTCGAGATCGGCAATACCAACGCCAGCGCAAGCCTCAGCCTCGAAGCGTTTGAAGTCACCAGGAGCAGCACGATTGCAGGCACGCTTCGTTTCAACAACATCAAGGAGCGGGCCGCAGGTGAGAACATCCTTTACCTGAAGGATCTCGACCTCTCGGGGGACATCGCCCTCGGCGGTCGAGGCAATACCGGCGGGGTTCTCAATGTCACCTCCCTGAAAGGAACCACGAGCGGAAACATTCACGTCTACCGCAGTGAAACCCATGGCGGAACCAGTGGAACGCTGGAAATCAACTCTGAAGAAACGGGCGGCACCACTTACAGCGGCGTCATCCGCGAATACTTCAGCGACAGCGTCGAAACAGGGGTTCCCGAGGGAACCACGGTGGTCCTTGATGTCAGGAAGCTCGGGATCGGCACCCAGATTTTCAACCGTGCGGCGGGGCAGCTCTACACGGGGGGCACCGCCATTGAGGGTGGCGTCCTTGCCGTGGACAATACCACCGGCAGCGGCCTTGGCACCGGCAGGGTGATGGTTTCCGGCACCGGAACGCTGGCCGGAAAAGGGCGGCTGGAACTGAAGGCGCAACCGATCGAAATCAAATCCGGCGGAACGCTCGCTCCGGGCGCACATCTGGAAACCGGCGTGGCGACCCTCACCATCAGCGGCGCGCAAACGCCGACAGGCCCCCTCCTTTCGCTGGAGGAAGGCTCTACGCTTTTCTTCCGGCTGGAAGGCGGCAACAGCGACCGGATCGCTTTTACCGGCTGGCACGAAGGCGGCCTCCAACTGGCGGCGCAGGGAATCACCATCGACGCCAGCGGTGTGAATGAAGGGCGCTTCAACCTCCTGAGCTTTGACGCGATCGGCAGCGATGAACTCATGGCGCTCGCCGCCGGGTTCAATGCACAGATCCTCGGGAGCGGGTTTGACGGCTGGCAAGGCACCTTTGGCTATGACACCTTGGGAGGGGAAAATGTCCTCTGGCTCGAAGTCAGCGTCATTCCGGAGCCGGGCAGCGCCGTGTTGACCCTGCTCGGCCTCGGGGCGATTGGCTGGGCCGCCCGTCTCCGAAAGCAAAAGAAAGCGTAACGATGCGTCGTCCCCTCACGACAACTGCTTTTACCGTCACGGAGACCATCGTCGCCGTGGCGATGATCGCTGTTGTGGCGGTGCTGGCGCTGGCGGGGTTGCGCAGTGTCCGCGGGCATTACGGCAAGGCGCTCGACCTGCACCGCATGAAACAGATCGGCACCACCTGGCTTCTCTACTCGCAGGAGCATCAGCAGCTACCGGCCCGGGTTTCGCCTGCTGCCTTCAAAGTGCTCGCGCAATATCTCGGCTACATCAAATCCACCAACGACTGGAGCAACGACGGAGAGAGCCCCAAAAACTCGATCTTCCGCAATGGAGCCAATGAGGAGGCGATCCGCAAACTTTTCGTGAGCGCGTGGGACGACCGCCCCAAGCCCGATCCGCTCAACTCCTTTTCCCACAATGAATACCTGGGCCGCCAGGGAAACCAGGAGCTTTCAGCAGACAGCCCGGAGTGGGCACATCGCTGGAGCGAAATCCGCCGCCCGGAAATCAAAATCTTTGTCATCCCGGCATGGTTTCTCCCAAGAACCTACGCCAACCAACGCTTCAGCGGCGCAACAACCAGCAACCCCTTTCGCAACGTCAACCATCCCGCACAGAAAGGCCACTTTCCCGCGCTCTTTGCCGATGGACATGTCGCAAAAGTCGACCCTGCACCTGATCACCTGACCCTTAGCCAGATCAACAAACGCTGGTTGCTCCCGAAAACCGAACTATGAAAAAACTCCTGCTCCTCATGATGGTGGCCATCCTGACGGCCTGCCGCCCGCAAACACCCGCCCAGCGCCCTTATCAGGCCACACCGACCGGGGAAGGAGCACTTCTTTACGTCTCCCCAAATGGCAGTGATCGCGGCACGGGCAGCGAACAGGAACCGCTGGCCACCCTTGAGGAAGCGCTCAAGCGGGCGACGCCGGGGAGCGTCGTCCGGCTTCTTCCCGGCCTCTGGCATACCCGGGTGGAAATTCACCAACAGGCCAGCCGGGAGACCCCGCTGACCATCGAAGGAGCGCGCGGACCCGATGGAAGCTGGCTTTCGATCCTCGACGGCTCCACCGCCGTCACCCCTTCGGACTGGAAGGCGAGGCCCGATCTCGGCCCCCATGTCTATAGCCTGCCGGTGCGGGAGGTCGGCGCGATGCTGGTCGATGGAAAAAGCGTTGCCCATCTTCACAAGGAGGCCGGTTCCCAGAAAGGCGAGACGGAACGCCCCTACCGCGCCGCCGAAGTGCTCCAGTGGCCAGAGGGGCATACCATTCGCTGGCGCGATTTCGACATTCCGTTCTGGAATACGATCGGCGGAGTCTATACCGAAGCGGTGACCCCACAGGAAACCGTCCTGCGCCTTGCGGGTGGCAGAAATCCCGCCGAACATGACGTAGCGCTCGGCTCCAGCGGCCCCGTGGTCAGGATGACCGGCAGTTTTCTGACGCTGAAGGATGTGGCGATCCAGGGAGGCGAGTACGGGGTCGAGATCACGGGCGAAAACGCGGTCGGCAACACTGTGGAAGGGTGCTTCATCCGCCACGGCCGGCGCAGGGTGCTGGTGGGCGAAGGAGCGCAGGAGACACGGGTAGCGGGCAACCGGATTGAAAACAGCTTTATCGGCCACCTCACCGGAGCCTGGGGGGAAAGCAATCTGGAAGGGGGTCATCGCCTCGCTGAGGCTGAGCATGCCGAGGCCGGGAAGAAGGGTTTTGTCTATTACTATTTCAAATACTGGGCGAGCGGAACCAGCATTTCCGATGATGTTTCGATCCAGACCGCGAAAGGCAGTCGCGATACCGTGGTGATCAACAACCGGCTCAAGGGAGGGCTGGTCGGGATCGGCATCTATGACGGAAGCAGCCGGGTGAAGGTGATCGGCAATGAGATCCGGCATTTTTCCAGTGTCGGCACCGTGGTCCGCAACGGGGTCGACACCATCCTTTACGATGGAAACTTCTTTTACGACTGCAACCTTAACCTGCGGCTTCACCAGATGAACATGGCCGAAGCGCCGCGGGAAATCTGCTACGTGCGCAACGTCAGCATGCAGCCTGAAGGGATGGGCACCCATATCTTTCACCACTTCCTGGCTCCTGAACACAGCGGCTATGCCCGTGACTACCCGGTCCACAAGATCCTCTTTGCCCATAATACCTTCCTGGGCGGCGCAAAGGTGATGAGCGTACCGACCGAGGCCGCAGAGGGCAAAGGTTTTCCGGGCTATACTTTTGTGAACAACCGCTTCATCGGCTGCGAGGCGGTCTTCTGGGCCAGGGAATCGTTCATCAACCGGTCGGGAATGCTCGGCGGGTTTGACTATAACCAGATCGCCGGGGGCGTGGTCAACCGCCACGGCAGACCGGTCTGGCAGGGGGAACATTGCCTTGAAAGCCCGACGATCCCCGAAGGCTGGGCATGGAATGAAACCGACGTGACCCAGCCTCGCGATGATGCCGGTCGCCATGCGGGCATCGATCTCTCCCGGCCTTACCAGATCGGCGATCATCGCTACCCTGCGGTCCCGACCTTTGAGCCGGGCTACTTCACCGGCCCGAAACCCGATCTTGGCGCTCCTTCGCTTAACGATTCCTCTTCCTATGCCCACCTCCACCCTGCTCGCTGACAACACCCCCGCCGCCTGCCATCCGCTCTTTCAAGAAGCATGGCAGGAAGCGCTCGCCCTCCTCGCCCCCACCCCCGCCGAACTGGAGCGCGGGCTGGAGCTTCACCGCAACCTCACCATCTGCGACGCGTACGGGTTTCTCCCAGGAACCTGGACCCCGGAAGCGGAGGAGACCCATCGAAAGGGGGCCGACGGGCGCAGTCACATCGACTGGACGCGGCGTATGAACCACCTGCGCACCATCGGGGCAACCGCCAGCGGGACCCACCGCGAGCAGTTTCGCGCCGCGTTGAAACAGGCGGGCATCCATGGCATCGTCCAGCCGGTCAACGACTACGGCGAAGCGATCGCCTGCGCCGTCCAGCGGATCGCCGCGTTTCGCCATCTTTGCCTGAACTTCCCTGATACGCTTTCCCAGACCATCGACCCGGCGGGGATCGAACGCGCCCGCGCCAACGACTCCACGGCGATGATCTTCAGCCTCACCGGAATGCCGATCTTTGGTGCGCACGACATGACCGACCCGGCGCAACTGCTCGAATGGGTGCTCATCTGGCACAGCATGGGGGTCCGCTTCATGCACCTGGGCTACAACCGCCGCAATCTCTTTGCCGACGGTTGTACGGAACTGGCCGACGGCGGCCTGAGCGATCTCGGCCGCGACCTGATCGCGATGATGAACGAAGTCGGCATCATTGTCGACGTTCCCCACAGCAGCCGCCTTTCGTTGCTGGAGGCGTGCAAAATCTCTGAAACGCCGGTCATCGCCTCCCATACCGGGTGCAAGGCCGTCTGGAACGGGACGCGCTGCAAGAGCGACGGAGAGATCAAGGCGATCGCGGAAACCGGCGGCTATGTCGGCATCTATGGCATTCCGCAACACCTCGGCGACCGGGCCGACCTGCGGCTGATGCTCCGGCACCTGGAACATGCCATCCGCCTCGTCGGAGCCGAACATGTCGTCATCGGCACCGATGCCGGGTACAACGCCCCGGCCCCCGCGGGCTTGCAGCCGCAGCCGGGGGCGTGGCGTAAACGGAAGGCCGGGGGATGGAACGAACGGACCCGCTTCGGGGAAGTCGAGGGCAACCCGCTCAAGGGAAGCCTTGCGTGGACCAACAAACCGCTCCTGACCGTCGGCCTGATCCAGATGGGTCTCAGCGACGACGAGATCGCACAGATTCACTTCGGCAACCTCAAACGGGTGCTCGATGCCGTCTCTCCCCCTTCCCTTTTGCCGCCGGATACGATAGTGTCGTTTTCCTGATCCGTGACCGACCCCGATTCAACGCACCGCTTTCCAGCCGCGTACGACCTCCACCTGCACACCCATTGGAGTTTTGACGCCACCCTTGAGCCCGGGGCTCACTTCCGCCGTGCAACGGAACTGGGATTGCGGTGCATCGCGATCACCGAACACCATCACCTCGACTCCGCCCCGGAAGTCGCCCGGCTCGCAGCGCTGTATCCGCAGCTCCGCGTGCTCCACGCAGCCGAGTTCTCCGTAACGACTTCGCTCGGGGGGATCGACCTCCTCTGTTACGGCCTGCCGCCCGGGCCCGGTGGTCCGCTGGCGGGCGTGGTCGAAAGATACCGCCGCTGGCAGCGGGAGATCGGCGAAGCGATGTCCCGGGGGATGCAGTCGTACGGGTTCGCTTACGACGAAGCCGGGCGGCTCGACGTGCTCCGGAGCTACCGCGCCCGGGAGGTCCTCAAACATCAGGGGCTCGGCTCCCAGATCCTGAGAAAAAGGGAAGTGGACCATTTTGTCGCCTGCGGCTGGTTTTCGACGCCGGAGGAAGCGTCGGAGCTTCAACTCCGCATTCTGAAGGAGTTCCCGCGCCCGCCGTTTCCTGCGGTGGAAGAGGTGGTCCCTGCCGTCAAGGCGGCGGGCGGCCTGGTCGTCATCGCCCACCCGGCGCGTTACTTTCAGGGCGACAACCTCCGGCGCATGGAGACCCTGCGCGAAGAGTGTGCGCTTGACGGTCTGGAATGCGCCCACCACGCCGTCCACCCCGAACTGACCCGCTTCTATCGCAACTACTGCCGCCGCCACGGCCTTCTCTCCACCGCCGGTTCCGACAGCCACCACGCCGAACACCTCGCCCCGCCGACCGGCCCATGGCACGAAGTCCCGGAACGCAAGTTTGCCTGTCACCTAGGTGAAGAGGCGTGGCTGGACGAACTGCTGGAGCGGTTGTCCTAGCCTGGTGAACATTTCATGCAAATTAACCACCAAGTGGCTAATTTTCAACCACCAAGCGGCTGTTTTTTGAAATCTTCTGCTCCCTTGTCCCAAAATCAGATCTTTTCAGCCGCCATACTTTTACGGTAGGCTTGTCGGCCTCTATGACTGCCATCCGTATTGCCGCCGTTTTCGGTTTATTGGCTGTGGCCCTGGGAGCGCTGGGAGCCCACGGGCTTGAAAAGACGCTTGTACAGAATGGACGCGTCGACGAATGGAAGACCGCTTCCCTCTACCATGTGGTTCACGCGGTGGTGATGCTGGTGGTGGCTCTCCAGCTTGCCAATACGGGAGGGGTCGCCATGTCGCCCCCGTTCTGGCTGTTTGGCCTTGGCATCGTCTTTTTCAGCGGGAGCCTCTACTATCTTTGCCTGACCAATGCCAAGTGGGTCTGGCCGATCACCCCGCTGGGAGGGTTATGTTTTCTCGCGGGGTGGCTCTATATCATCATTCGCGGCGGGGTGCGTTAACTTCACGCTTCCAGCACACGGGTCACCGGCACGTCGTGCGCCTCCAGCGGGAGGTGCGGGACGATCTGTTCGCGAAAACAGATGCCTGCCGTCACGGCCCGCAGTTCCGCCCCGGCGAGGTAGCGGTCGTAATAACCTTTGCCCCACCCCATCCGGTGCCCCTCGCGGGTGAAGGCGACGCCGGGGACGAAAAGAAGGTCGATCTCCCCGGGTGAGACCAGCGCCTCTTCGCCCGGCGGCGGCTCCAGCAGGTTCCAGCGCGATGCCAGGAGGGCCGAAGGCCGGGCGACCGAATAAAACCGGATCACCTCCCCCTCCATGCGGGGGTAACAAAACCGCTTCCCCTCCCCTCCGGCCCATGGCTCCCAGAGCGGGGCGAGATCGGGCTCGGTCAGCAGGGCGGCAAAGAGACCGACCGTCGCCGCCGCGCTCCATTCGGGAGAAGCGACGACGCGGCGGCAGAGCGCCAGCGAGCGTTCCCGGCGTTCCGCCGGAGGGAGCGCCCGGAGCGTCTGGAGCATCGTCCACCGAAGCTGCGCTTTATTTAAAGACATGGACCTTTTCCCCCACGAATACCCCCGAACCTCCCCCTTTTGCAAAAGAGATTGCACCGCAGGCCCATTTTCACCATGATGCCTCATGACAACCGCCGCGAGTGCCTCTGTCGACGCGCTTTTCTATCAACCCGCCGACGCCTTTTTCTCCGAACAGTCCAGCATCGGGCTGACTTTTGATGATGTCAGCCTCGCCACGCTCTACTCCGAACTGCTCCCGCGCGACGCGAACCTCGAAACCACCCTCGCCGATTCGCTCGCTTTAAGCATCCCGATCATCTCCGCCGACATGGATACGGTGACCGAATCGCGCATGGCGATCGCGATGGCCCTGAGCGGCGGTCTCGGCCTGATCCACTACAACATGCCGGAACGCCAGCAGCTTTCCGAGGTGAGCCGGGTCAAGAATCATGTCCATGGATTGATCCAGGAGCCGATCAAGGTCTCGCCGGAACAGTCGATCGGCGACGTGCTGGCATTGATCGAGGAGAAGAACTTCTCCTTCAGCACCTTTCCGGTGGTCGATGAAAAAGGAAAACTGCTCGGGCTTCTCCCCGGCCATGTCCTCAAACACCGTTACGCGTCAAAGAAAGTCCACGACGCCATGACCCCACGCAGCGGGATTCAGACAATCCGGCAAAGCGAGCTGGGCAACGATCCGATCGCTACGGCCGACCGCTTTTTCAACGAACACATGGGGATTCACAAGCTCCTGGTCGTTGACGAAGACGACCTGCTCCGCGGGCTTTTCACCTTGAGCGACGTGGAGCGGATCACGCAGGAACACCGCGCGCAGCTCAAGCCCGCGCGCGACGCCCATTTCCGCCTCGTCTGCGGTGCCGCGGTTTCGGCCACGCGCAATTCCACGGGCGAACTCGACAAGGAACGGATCGGCGCGCACGTGGCGGCGCTGGTGGAACGGCGCGTGGATGTCGTCGCCATCTCCACCGCCCATGGCCACAGCCGGGGAGTCGGCGAAACCGTCCGCTTCCTGCGCGAAGCCTTTCCGGAGCTTCCGATCATCGCCGGAAACGTCACCAGCGGCGCAGGGGTGGAATACCTCGCGGAGTGCGGGGCCAACGCGATCAAGGTCGGCCAGGGGCCGGGGTCGATCTGCACGACCCGCGTGGTGGCGGGGGTCGGCATCCCGCAGTTGACGGCGCTTTACGTCGCCTCGAAAGCGGCGGCCAAAAAAGGGGTCCGCGTCATTGCCGACGGCGGGATCACCAAATCGGGCGACATCGTCAAGGCGCTCACGCTCGGCCATGCGGTCATCTGCGGCGGGCTGCTCGCCGGTTGCCCGGAAGCGCCGGGGCAGATCATGGAGATCAACGGCAAGCTCTACAAACAATACCGGGGGATGGGGAGCCACGCGGCGATGGTCGCAGGGTCCGCCGCGCGCTACGGCCACTCCAGCAAGGATGCCACGCGCAAGGTCGCTTCCGAAGGGATCGAAGCCGTCAAGGAAGTCTCCGCCCCGATCGACTCCGTGCTGACCCAGCTCGTCGGCGGGATTCAGTCGGGAATGGGTTACCTCGGCGCGGGCAACCTCGCGGCATTGCGGGAAAAGGCGCGGTACGTCCGCGTCTCCCCGGCGGGCCAGCGCGAATCCGGCACGCACGATGTCATCGAAATCAAGGCCACGGGCAGCCATCCTGAGGTGTGAGCATGGAACTCCCCGGCATGACAGCCACCGGCGGCCCCCGCGTGCATACCGTCACGGAAGTGACCCGCGCCGTGCGGGAGGTGATCGAGGGGGTGATTGGCGAAATCTGGGTCGAGGGCGAGATCTGCAACCACCGCAAACAGGCGTCTGGCCACCAATACTTCACGCTCAAGGACGACCGGTGCCAGCTCCCGTGCGTCCTCTTTTACCGGCCCGGCCTGCGCCATGCCGCGCCGCCATTGAGCAACGGGATGCAGGTGCATGTCCGGGGCAACATGACCGTCTACGAAGCGCGCGGGCAGTACCAGATGAACGTCGGCCTGGTGATGGCCGCCGGGGCCGGGCTGCTTGCCGCGAAGTTTGAGGCGCTCAAGCGAAAACTCGAGGGGGAAGGGCTCTTTGACCCGGCCCGCAAACGCCCCCTGCCCCGGTTTCCGAAAACGATCGGGATCGTCACCTCGCCCAGCGGGGCGGCCATCCGCGACCTGCTCAACATCCTGGAACGCCGCGCCCCGTGGATTCGCGTGCTGATCGCCCCGGTCCGCGTGCAGGGGAGCGGCGCGGCGGCGGAGATCGCCGCCGCCATCCGGGCGTTTGAAAACGAACCGGCGCTGCGCGAGGTCGAGGTGATCATCATCGGACGCGGCGGCGGCAGCGCGGAAGACCTCTGGGAGTTCAACGAAGAGGAACTCGCCCGGGCGATCGCCGCCTCCCCCATTCCCGTGGTCTCCGCCGTTGGGCATGAGGTCGATTTTTCCATCTCCGACTTTGTGGCCGACCTCCGCGCGCCGACCCCCAGCGCCGCCGCCGAACTGGTCGCGCCCGATACTTCGGAACTGCTGCGCCGCTTGGAACACTGCCGCGCCCGGCTCGCCCGGTGCGCTCACGAAGCCGTTGCCCGCCGCCGCGACCGCCTCGCCCGGCTGGCCGGAAGCCACCTCTTTCGCAACCCGCAGGCGCGGCTCGACGGCGTACGCCAGCAGCTTGACTTCGCCGCCGAACGGCTGGAACGGAGCGTCGGCGACCGGCTGCTGGAGAAGCGCCACCATCTCTCCGCGCTTCACGCCACCCTGCGCGAACACCGCCCCGACCAGTGGCTCGCCCTCCACCGCCAGAAGACCGCCTCCCATGCCGAACGGCTCGCCCGCGTCGCCGCCGAACGCCTCAAGGCCCACCGGCAACGGCTCGACCACCTCGGCAACCTGCTGCGCGTCCTCGGGCCGGAAGCGACGCTCGCCCGGGGTTACAGCATCACCCGCACCGCCGAAGGCGTCCTCGTCCGCTCCGTTCAACAGGTCCCGCAGGGAAGCCGGGTGACCACCCAGCTCCACGACGGTACGCTCCTTTCCGAAGTCACCGAAACAAAAAGCATCCGCTCCCCCGGAAGACGAAGGAAGAAGACGTGACGAACGCCCCGGGATAGGCCACACTATGCGAGACCGCTTCTCCTGAAAAAAACCGCAACTCTCCTCTCAAGCCCCATGTCCGTACCCGCCGCCTCCCCAAGCTCCACGCGCAAGCGCGTGCTGCTGGTCGAACCGGTCTTCTTTATTCATACGGGCATCCATATCAAGGCGGCGATCGGCTCTGCCGGTTATGAAAATGCCGAGTTTACCCTGTTGATCGGGGTTTATTCACCCGAAACCCGTGCGTCGGCGCTTGCCTTCGAAGCGCTCTATCCGAACCTGACCGTCCGCCTCGTCGAGGAAAAACCGGAAGATCGCGGCCCGATGACGCTTCACTGGCGGGCGAACGTCAACACGCTTCGCCGCGTGGAGGAGCTGCTGCGCGAGACGCAGGTTGACCTGCTCGTCTACCTGCACGCCGACTTCGTTTTCCTCCTCTTCGCCCTGCCGTGGAGCCGACGGCGGCTTCCCGGCCATTTCCGGACCAGGGTCAGCGGCATCGCCTTCCGGAATAACGGATGGTGCCGGGTCGCGCCCACTCTCCGCAAGCGGCTGCGGGGCGCGCTGGAGCGGGCGATCTTTCGCCGCGCGATCGCCTCCCGCTTTTTCCGCAGGATCACCTTCCTTGATCCCCTCTCCGGCGCTGCGGCAGCGAAACGCTTCGGGCCGGTCTGCGCCCCGGCGATCGAACCGATCGACATCGAACCGGTCGCCCCGGCCACCGCGCGCCAGGCCCTTGGCATTGCGGAGGGAGCCTACGTCGGGCTGATCTTCGGGGGGTTGAGCCGACGCAAGGGGGTTGCGGAAATCCTTTCGATTTTTGAAACAGCCGACCTCGACACCGCCCGCATCACCCTCGTGATCGCCGGTCCGGTCCACGCCGACATCCGGGAGGAGCTTATGGCGTTGATCGAGCGGGTCAAAAAGCGCTACACCGTCTGTTTCCACGACGGCTTTGTCCCCGACGAAGCGATGCCGCTCTACCTTTCCAGCGCGGATTGCGCTCTCTGCACCTACCGCAATTTCGACGGCTCCAGCGGCGTCCTCCTGCAAACGGCCAGCCTTGGCATTCCGGCCATGGTTTGCGAAGGGGGCGTCATGGCCGATGCCGTCCGGCGGTTCGGTTTCGGCGAGGTCGTCCGGTTGCAGGACCCCGCCGGTTACATCGCGGCGTTCCGCCGGTTGATGAACCTGACACCGCCGGAGCAGCGGGAGATCGCCGCGCGCGCCCGCGCCTACGCCGCCACGATGGACGCCTCCCGCTATCTTTCGCAGTTTGAAACCCCCTTCACCCAACCCGCTTCCGGTAAAGCGAACCCGGATGCCTTCCCCTCCCTGACCTGTTAAACTTTTAGAAAAAAATCCCATCATGAGCAGCAAAAATGAACTCATCCTCGTCGCTGGTGGCGGCGGTTTTATCGGCGGCCACCTGATTGCCAAACTCCGTGAACAAGGCCATACCCGCATCCGTTCGGTCGACAAAAAGCCGTTCGACCAATGGCACCAGCGCTTTGACGACGTTGAGAACCTGATCCTCGACCTTCAGGAAAAGGAAGCCTGTCAGCAGGCATGCCGCGACACCGCGCTCGTCTACAACCTGGCGGCCGACATGGGCGGCATGGGGTTCATCGAACTCAACAAGGCGCTCTGCATGCTGAGTGTCCTGATCAATACCCACCTGTTGATGGCGGCCCGCGAAAGCGGCACCCGGCGCTTCTTCTTCAGTTCCTCGGCCTGCGCCTATAACGGGGAAAAGCAGCGCGACCCGAACGTCACTGCGCTCAAGGAAGAGGACGCCTACCCCGCCATGCCTGAAGATGGCTACGGCTGGGAGAAACTTTTCAGCGAGCGGATGTGCCGCCATTTCCGGGAGGATTTCGGGCTGGAAACCCGCGTCGCGCGCTATCACAACGTCTACGGCCCGCACGGCACCTTCGACGGCGGCCGGGAGAAAGCGCCCGCCGCGATCTGCCGCAAGATCATCCAGGCCAAACTGAGCGGCCAACACGAGATCGAAATCTGGGGCGACGGCCACCAGACCCGCAGTTTCCAGTATATCGATGACTGCGTAAAAGGGACGCAGATGCTGATGGAGTCCGACTTTGCCGACCCGATCAACCTCGGGAGCAGCGAACTGGTCAGCATCAACCAACTCGTCGACATCGTCGAAGAGATCGCCGGCATCCGGTGCGAACGCCGTTACAACCTGAGCGCCCCGAAAGGGGTCAACGGGCGCAACAGCGACAATACGCTGATCAAGGAAGTCCTGGGCTGGGAGCCCGACATCCGCCTGCGCGACGGTTTGCAGAAGACCTATGACTGGATTCTGGAACAGGTCGTGAGCAACACCCCTTCGCGGGATTAAAACGGCGTCCAACGCTGCGGCGGACGCCGAAGTCCGCCCTCCAGATGGCGGGCAAAATGTTGTGGCCTGAAAGGTTGCGATCCTTTTCATTCCCGGCGTTTTGTCTATCATACGCGCCCCATTCATGAGCAGATCCACCGCGTCAGCAGCCCTTTCCAGCCTTGCCGGGCGACTCTCCGGCGAACTTCACGACGACTCCGTCATGCGGTCGCTCTACGCCACGGACGCCTCGGAGTACCAGGAATTTCCCCTCGCTGTCGCCCTGCCGGAATGTGACGACGATCTCCGTGAACTGCTCCTTTTCGCCAACGAGCACGGCGTCGGCCTGATCCCGCGCACCGCCGGGACCTCGCTGGCCGGTCAGGTCGTCGGTGCGGGCATTGTCGTCGATCTCGGCCGCAGGATGAAGCAGATTGCCGCGTTTGATCCCGACACCCGCCGGGTTCGGGTCCAGCCCGGCATCATCCGCAACGAACTCAACCTCTTCCTCAAACCGCACGGCCTTTTCTTCGCGCCGGAGACCTCCACGGCCAGCCGCGCCATGATCGGCGGCATGGTCGGTAACAACTCGTGCGGCGCGAACTCCATCGTCTACGGTTCCACGCGCGACCACCTCATCTCCGCCCGGGGGTTCCTCGCCGATGGATCGCAGGCCACCTTCGGCCCGCTGACCAAAGAAGAGTTTCACGCCAGGTGCGATGGCCCTGATTCGCTGGAAACGCGCATCTACCGTTTTGTCCGCGACCTGCTCGGCGACGCGAAAAACCGCCGGCTCATCGTCGACCATTTTCCGAAATCGACCGTCACGCGGCGCAATACCGGCTACGCGCTCGATTGCCTGATGCAGAACCGCGTCTTCGACCCCGCGTCGGAGCGCCCCTTCAACCTCTGTCAGTTGATCGCGGGGTCCGAGGGAACGCTCTTTCTCGGCGCGGAGTTTGAGCTCAACTGCGAACCGCTTCCGCCCGACGGCGGGTTGATGTGTGCTCATTTCGAGAGCATCGACGACTCGCTCAAAGCGACGCTCATCGCCATGCGGCACCGGCCGTTCGGCTGCGAATTGATCGACCGCCACATCCTCGAATGCACCAAGGAAAACATCGAGCATGCCAAAAACCGGTTTTTCGTGCAGGGCGACCCGGCGGCGGTGCTGGTGGTCGAAATCCGCCACCACGATCCCGAAGTCATCAAAGCCGAAATGCGCCTGCTGGAGGAAGAACTGCGCGCCGCCGGTCTCGGGTATGCCTTCCCCGTGCTCTGGGGGGAGGATGGGCAGAAAGTGTGGGAGTTGCGCCGCGCCGGACAGGGGTTGATCAACAATGTTCGCGGCAGCGCCAAGCCGCGCGAGGTCGTGGAGGACACCGCCGTCGCCGTCGAGGACCTGCCCGACTATATTGCGGAGTTCGACGACCTGATGCGCAACAAGTACGGCGTTAAAAGCATCTACTACGCGCACGCCGGTGCGGGCGAACTCCACACCCGCCCGCTCTTTGATCTCAAAACCGTCGAGGGGTTAAAGAAGTTCCGGGGGATTGCCACCGACGTGGCCGCGCTGGTGAAGAAATACCGGGGCTCGCTCTCCGGCGAACATGGCGACGGGCGGCTGCGCGGCGAGTTCATCGAATACATGGTCGGCCCCGAGTGCTTTGCCATGATGCGCGGGGTCAAGGAGACGTTCGACCCGAAGAACCTCTTCAACCCGGGAAAGATCATCGACACCCCGCCGATGGACACCACCCTGCGGCATACCCCGGGAACACCGGAGCGGCATTACGAAACGCTTTTTGACTTCTCCGGCTCCGACGGCATTGTCGGCGCGACCGAGCGGTGTACCGGTGTGGGCGAATGCCGCAAGCTCCAGCTTTCCGGCGGCACCATGTGCCCGAGCTACATGGCCACCCGCAACGAAAAGGACTCGACCCGCGGACGCGCCAACATGCTCCGCCACGTCCTGACCAACCCGGCTGAAGTCAAAAACCCGTGGGACAGCGAAGAGGTCAAGGAAGTCATGGATCTCTGCCTCTCCTGCAAGGGGTGCAAGGCCGAGTGCCCTTCCAGCGTCGATGTCGCGCGGCTTAAAGCCGAGTGGCAGCAGCATTATTACGATGTACACGGCGTCCCGCTCCGGTCGCGGCTGATCGCAAACTTCAACCTGATGATGCGCTTCGCCTCGCTGGCCCCGTCCATGTACAACTTCATGGCGACCAACCCGGTCACCTCGGCGGTGATCAAGAAACTCTCCGGGTTCGCCCCGGGTCGCAGCCTGCCGGAGTTGCACCCCACCACCCTTGCAAAATGGCACGCCTCGCACGCCAACCCGCCCGGCACGCCCTTTCCCAATGGCCGTGTCTACCTTTTCTGCGACGAGTTTACCAACTACAACGACACCCCCATCGGCATCAAGGCGGTCGAACTGCTCAACCGGCTCGGGTACGAAGTCGTCATTCCGCGCCATTGCGAAAGCGGCCGCGCTCATTTCTCCAAGGGTCTGGTCCGTGAAGCGCGTGATTACGCGACCTACAATGTCGAACGGCTCGCCCCGGTCATCAGCGAACGGACGCCGCTGATCGGGCTGGAACCGTCCGCCATCCTCTCCTTCCGCGACGAATACCCCGATCTCGTCGCCGCCGACCTCAAAGGCAAGGCCCGCGCCCTTGCCGGGCACAGCCTGCTGATCGAGGAATTCATCGCCCGGGAGATCGACGCGGGCAGGATCACCTCCGACGCTTTCGGGTCAGTCGAGCGTACCATCCGCCTGCACGGCCATTGCCACCAGAAATCGCTCTCCTCGACCGCACCGACCGTCCGGATGCTCCGGTTACCGCGCGGCCACAAGGTCGAGGTGATCGCCTCGGGCTGTTGCGGCATGGCGGGGTCGTTCGGCTACGAGGCGGAACACTTCGAGGTCTCCCAGCAGATCGGCGAACTGGTGCTTTTTCCCACCATCCGCGCCACACCGGAGGAGGTCCTCATCGCCGCCCCCGGCACCAGTTGCCGCCACCAGATCAAGGACGGCACGCACCGCTATGCCTACCATCCGGTGGAAATCCTGCATGCGAGCCTGGCTGGATCTACGTGACACGAAGACGATTTAAGATCGCCTTCCCGACCGCAATCAAGTAAGATGGCCACCATGCCGAAGTTCGTTCGCATCGGCCTCGTGGTGGTTGCGGTCATGATGGCAGTGATTCTTGTTACGCTGCTTTTACTTCCGCCCCTTCCCAGCCGGTTTGCTTACCTGCTGTCGAAAAGCGACATGCCTGTCAAGGCGCTCTCGAACCTGAGAGCGCTTTATGCAGGGATCACGATGTATGCGTCGGATCATGACGGCACTTACCCGCCCGACCTTGAGGCGCTTTTTCAGGAAGGCGGGCCGATGCAAAAGCCGCCGGGTGGAGAGGAGTTTCTCCACTCTCCCCACCTCCACTATTTTGCGCCGCCTCCCGGGGTCAACCAGAAGACCGCTCCTTTAAACCCGGAGACCGTTCTTCTGAGATATGACCACAAGGGTTACCAAGCCATCGTCACGGCAGATGGTTCTGGAAAAGTGGAACGAAAGCCCGCAAAAAGCCCGTAAACCTACTTCTTCTGCACGGTGCTCTGGATATAAAGCTCGCGCAGAAGTTTCATCTCGACCGAAACGGGCGATTGCGTCATCAGGTCGACGCCCCGGTTGTTTTTCGGGAAGGCGATCACTTCGCGGATCGACTCGGCACCGGCGATCAGCATCACCAGACGGTCGAGACCGAGGGCGATCCCGCCGTGGGGCGGCGCGCCGAAGCTGAAAGCTTTAAGCAGATGGCCGAACTTCTCCTGTTGTTCTTCGGCGTTGACGCCGAGGGTTTCAAAGAGTTTCGCCTGGAGATCGCGTTCGTGAATCCGGATCGAACCGCCGCCGAGTTCCACGCCGTTCAACACCACGTCGTACGCTGCGGCGCGGATGTTGGCATGGTCGCCCGCTTCCAGAAGCGGCAGGTCTTCGGCTTTCGGACGGGTGAACGGATGGTGAACGGCAACCCAGCGCTGCTCTTCGGGGCTGAACGCCAGCAGCGGGAAATCGACCACCCAAAGGAAGTTCAATTCCGTGTTGCCTTCGAGCAGTTGCAACAATTCCGCGACGCGAAGGCGGACGCGGCCGAGAATCGTGACGACCGATTCCCAATCCCCCGCGCCGAAGAAGAGGACGTCGCCCTCTTCAAAGCCCATGCGCGCGGCAAGGGCGGCTTTTTCCTCCTCGCTGAAAAACTTCACAATCGGCGAATCCCATTCGCCATCCTTGAAGCGGATATAGGCGAGGCCCTTTGCGCCAAACTCGACCTTTACCCACTCCTCCCACTTTTTAAGCTGCTCCTTGGAAAATGCCGAAGCCGCCCCCTTGGCGTTGATCGCCTTGATGACGCCGCCGCCGTCGAGCACGGAACGGAAAACCTTGAACTGGCTTTGCGTAAAGAGGTCGCTCAACTCGACCAGTTCCACGCCGAAGCGCAGGTCGGGCTTGTCGGACCCGAAACGGTTCATCGCTTCCTGATACGGGAGACGGGGAAACGGCGTCGGGAGGTCGATCCCGTGCGATTCCTTGAAAATACGGGCGAGCAGTCCTTCAACCAGCGTCTGGATCTCGACATCGGTCGTAAACGACGCTTCGATGTCGATCTGCGTAAATTCCGGCTGGCGATCGGCGCGCAGGTCTTCGTCGCGGAAGCAGCGGGCGATCTGGAAATATTTTTCAAGCCCGGCGACCTGAAGAAGCTGCTTGTACTGCTGCGGCGCCTGCGGCAGGGCGTAGAAAGTGCCGGGGTTGAGCCGGGAGGGGACGAGGAAGTCGCGCGCACCTTCCGGTGTCGGGTTGGAGAGGACCGGCGTTTCGATTTCCAGAAAGCCGTTTTCGTCGAGAAAATCGCGCGTCGCCTTGGTGACGCGATGGCGCAGGCGCAGGTTGCGGCTCATCTCGGCGCGGCGCAGGTCGAGGTAACGGTAGGTGAGGCGGAGGTCTTCGTTGGCGACCTTGGAGTCGAGCGGAAACGGGGGGACTTCCGACTTGTTGAGGACCGTCAGCCCGGTGGCGACGACTTCAATCGCGCCGGTGGCGAGCTTCGCGTTTTCCGTCCCGGCCAGCCGTTCGGCGACCACGCCGGTGACGGTGATCACATCCTCCCCGCGCAGGTCGTGCGAAAGTTCCGCGACCTGCGGCTCTTCTTCGGGGCGGAACACCACCTGGGTGATCCCTTCCCGGTCGCGCAGGTCGATGAAAATGACGCCGCCGTGGTCCCGGCGCGAATGAACCCACCCGGAAAGGGTGACGGTCTGCCCGATCTGTTCTTTGCGAAGGGCGTTACAGAGATGAGTGCGATACATAAGGAAAGTAAAATTTACGGTTGGGAAAGAAAATGAGGCAGCCGAGCGGGCAGTTCCTCCAGGGTAAGCTGGAACGCCTCGCGGGTGGCGAGATTTTTCAACTGGAGCGAAGGCCATTCGTCTCCGATGACAAGCGCGAACCGGGCCCCGAGGTGTTCGGCGGCGGCAAACTGCTTGCCCACCTTGGTCGGTGAAAGGGCGAGATCGACCCTCAGGCCCTGCCCCCGCAGTTGACCGACCAGCGAAAGGGCATCGTGGCGGCGGGTTTCGCTTGCGACGACGACATAGAGGTCGGCGGCCCGCTGGCGGCGGGTCCATGCCGCAAGCCGTTCCGCCGCCTTCGGGACTTCCTGGATCAGCTCAAAGAGGACCACGTCGCCCATGCCAAAGCCGATCGCAGGGAGCGACACCTTGCCGTCGCTCATGTCGTGGAGCAGGTGGTCGTACCGCCCGCCCCCGGCCACGGCGCGAAGCGATTTGCGGCGGTCAAAGACCTCGTAGACCAGCCCGGTGTAGTAGGCGAGACCGCGGACGATGGTCGGGTCGAGCTGGTAAAAGCCTTTCAGGCCCCGTGCGTCGAGGTCGGCGGCGAGCGCGTTGAAGCGGTCAAAATGCTGGCCCGGGTTGGCGATGAAGGCGTTGAGCGCTTCGAGCGAAATCCCGAACGGGACAAGCTTCGCCGCCGTCGCCTCAGGCGTTTCGCGCTCCAGCTTGTCGATGATCTGCAAAAACTCCGGTGCGCGGGCCGCGTCGATCCCGTGGGCGGAGAGAAAGGCGAGCCAGGCGTCGCGGTCGCTGACGCGGACGACAAAATCATCGTGCCCGAGGCCGAATTCGCGCAGGATGTCGATGGTCAGGGCAACCAGTTCGGCGTCGGCGGCGGGAGAGCTTTCGCCGATGATGTCGCAGTTGAGCTGGTAAAATTCGCGCAAGCGGCCCCTTTGTTGTTTCTCGTAACGGAAAAACTGCGGCGCGCAGAACCACTTGATCGGTTTCTTGAATTCGCGCTCGCGGGCGATGATCATCCGCGCGAGGGTCGGGGTCATCTCCGGGCGCAGCGTGACGTGGCGCTCCCCCTTGTCGGTGAAGTCAAAGAGCTGGCCGACGAGTTCACCGCCGCTCTTTTTTTTGTAAAGCTCCACGGTTTCGAGCATCGGCCCGTCGTATTCCATGAAGCCGTAGCGTCGGGCCACCTCCCGCCAGGTGGCGAGGATGTAGTTGCGACGCGCACATTCTTCAGGGAAAAAGTCGCGGAAACCGGGCAAAAGTTGCATAGGAAATGCCGAAACTATCCGGCACGGTCAGGTTTTCAAGTTTCGAGTGTCGGCAATGGCATTGAAAATGGATCGCCAGGGGGTCAGCCAACAAATCTTGACTACCTCCCCACCTTGGAAAAATGCGTTGCCGGAAGCCCCCCGGCGCGATTAAAGATAGGATCAGCTCTCACGTTCGTGAAGCGCTTCCTTTTTACTTTCCATTTTCTCATGTCCACGCTCACAGAAGACCTCGTTCGCGCCACGCTCTCCAAAGTCCGCTACCCCGGGTTCAGCCGGGATATTGTCTCCTTCGGCCTCGTCAAGGGGATCACGATCCAGGGCGGCGAAGTGACGGTGCAGATGCAACTGGCGACCAATGACCCGAAGGTGCCGCAGGCGATCAAGACCGAAAGCGAGGCGGCGCTTCAGGCGCTCGAAGGGGTGACGGGGGTTCAGGTGCGGATCGACATCCAGGCGCCGCCGCAGGCGCCCGCAGCCGGGGGGCCGGGGAGCGCGGCGACGGCGTTGCCGGGGATCAAGCATGTCATTGCGGTCGCCAGCGGCAAGGGGGGCGTCGGCAAATCGACGGTCGCGACCAATCTTGCCATCGCCCTGAAGCAGGTCGGCGCGCGGGTCGGTTTGTGCGACTGCGACATGTACGGGCCGAGCGTGGCGCTCATGTTTGGCAGCCGCGAACGGCCGATGGCGACGGAGGACAACCGGATCATCCCGATCGAAGCGGCGGGGCTCAAGCTGATGTCGATGGGGTTTCTCCTCGACGACGACGCCCCTGCCGTGCTGCGCGGGCCGATGGTGACCCGCTACACGCAGCAGTTCCTGCGGCAGGTCGAGTGGGGTGAACTCGACGTGCTGGTGCTCGACCTCCCGCCGGGCACGGGCGACATCCAGCTCACCATCGTGCAGACGGTGGCGCTCGCCGGGGCGGTGATCGTGACGACCCCGCAGGAGGTCGCCCTGATCGACGCACGCAAGGCGGTTTCGATGTTTGCCAAGGTGAATGTCCCGATCTTCGGGCTGGTGGAAAACATGAGCTACTTCATCTCCCCGGAAACCGGCACCCGCTTCGACATTTTCGGAACCGGGGGCGGTGAACGGGAAGCCAAACGCCTCGGCGTCCCGCTGCTGGGCACCTTGCCGATCGACATTGCCACCCGTGAAGGGGGCGATCGAGGCATTCCCGTGACCGAAGCCGACCGCGAGAGCCCGGTTTCGAAGGCGTTTGTTGCCATTGCAGGCGAATTGTGGGAGATTCTCGGCGGAGAGACGAAAAAGGCATCTTTTTAACGCTTTAAGCCGTAACGTCTTTAGAAGTGAGTCCTCAACCGGTCTCTTTCCCATGAAAACCACCCTTCCGATTCCGCAGGATTCCGGCACGGAGCCGCCGGAAGTCTTCAAGAAGTCGGCGCTCTATCAGGAATTCCTCGCCGAACGCGAGGAGATCCTCTGCCACAAGTGGCTCGAAAGCGAAAAAGCCGGTTACGATATCGGCTTTGAGCGCGCGCTGCTCGACTGGATCGTCCGCCACCGCTCGGCCTGGCGCGAAAAACGGCAGGGGACGCTGCGGACCGCCGTAGGCGAAGAGTCGTAGGCCGTCCCGAGTGGTGGGGATGAAAAGCGGTGCAGGCAAAAGGATAAGCCGGAGGCTTTACAGCGGGGCAGCCGGGGGTTGAGCGCAGCGACACCCCCGGTTTACGAAGTTTACCATGAATCAGACCCCAACGGGGTCGCAGCCGTCTTGCGAAGGTTTCTGCGACCGCCTTCGGGGTCGATTTTCCTCCCGTCCATCTTTTCCGGGGGTGGCGCGCTTTGCGCTTACCCCCGGTTGCCCCGCTTGCACCCCTTCGGGGTGCGCTTTACGAGAAGAAGGTCTTGAAGAAGATCGGGATGACCAGGATGGCGACGATGTTCACGACCTTGATCATCGGGTTGATCGCCGGGCCGGAGGTATCCTTGTAAGGATCGCCGACGGTGTCGCCGGTGACGGAAGCAGCGTGGGCGGAAGAACCCTTGCCGCCGTGGCTCCCCTCTTCGATATACTTCTTGGCGTTGTCCCAGGCACCGCCGCTGGAGGTCATGGAAATCGCGAGGAAGAGCCCGGTCACGATCGTCCCGACGAGCACGCCGCCGAGTGCCAGCGGCCCGAGTGCGGGGATCGCCGCTACCAAAACCACCACAATGACCGGCAGAAGCGCCGGGATGATCATTTCGCGAAGCGCGGCCTTGGTCACGATGTCGACGCAGACGCCGTAATCCGGCGTGTCGGTCCCTTCGAGGATGCCCGGTTTGGCGGAAAGCTGGCGACGCACCTCACGGACCACCGCACCCGCCGCCTTGCCGACGGCATCCATGCTGAAAGCCGCAAAAAGGTAGGGCAGACAGCCGCCGATAAAGAGCCCGATGATGATCTTCGGGTCCTGAAGCGAAAACCGGAGCGTGTCGCCCAGCAAGGCTTCGTTCACGTTGAGCCTGGCGAAGAAACTGCGGAGTTCCTCGACATACGAGCCAAAGAGGACCAGCGCGGCCAGACCGGCGGAGGCGATGGCGTACCCCTTGGTGACCGCCTTCATGGTGTTGCCGACGGCGTCAAGTTCGTCGGTGATCTGGCGGACTTCCTTGGGAAGATTGCTCATGACGGCGATCCCGCCCGCGTTGTCGGTGATCGGGCCAAACGCGTCGAGCGAAATGATGATCCCGGCCATGGAAAGCATGCTCATGACCGCGATGGCGATGCCGTAAAGGCCGCCGAAGTGGAAGCTGAAGAGGATCGAAAGACCGATCGCGATCACCGGCAGGACGGTGGCGTGCTGGCCGATCGCCAACCCGGCGATGATGTTGGTCGCATGACCGGTTTCGGACGCCTTCGCGATCTTGCGCACCGGCGCGTAGTCGGTCGAAGTGTAGTAGTTGGTGATCAGGACGATCGCCCCGGTCATCAGGAGGCCGATGATCGCGGTATAAAAGATATGGGTGGCGGTGTAGGTGTGAGCGCCGACCACCAGCGGTTCAGGAAAGAGGTGGTGGGTGGCGGGCCAGAAGAGGATGGCCGAGATCAGGGCGCTCAGGGCAACGGCACCGATCAAGGCATTGCCCGGGCCCGCCTTGGTGACGCGGACAAAGAGGATGCCGATGATGGCCGTCAGGATTGAGATCCCGCCGAGGATAAAGGGGTAGATGATCGCATTGGGAACATTGCCGAGCGTGAAGAAACCGATGAGAACCGCGCCGATCAGGCTGACGGCGTAGGTTTCGAAGACGTCGGCAGCCATCCCGGCGCAGTCGCCGACGTTGTCGCCGACGTTGTCCGCGATGGTGGCCGGGTTGCGGGGATCGTCTTCGTCGAGATTACTTTCGATCTTGCCGACAAGGTCCGCCCCAACGTCGGCGGCCTTGGTGTAGATCCCCCCGCCCAGACGGGCGAAGACGCTGATCAGGCTGGAACCGAGCGCCAGACCGACCAGACTGGTCACGGCGGCTTCCGCCCCGGCAGCGCTCAGGGCGACGAGATAGAACCCGCCGACCGAAAGAAGCGCGAGGGCGACGACCAGCAGGCCGGTGACCGCGCCCCCGTTGAAGGCGACGAGCAGCGCCGGATGGCGGCCCTTGGTGGCGGCTTGGGCGGTGCGGGTGTTGGCCAGAACGGCGATCCGCATCCCGATATAGCCGGAGGCGAGCGAACAGATGGCTCCAACGACAAAGCCGACCGCGGTCGGCGTATCCTTGAAGATCATCAAAAGGATAAAAATGACAACGGCGATCAGGCCAATGCTTTGAACCTGTCGCCGTAAGTAAGCTTTTGCTCCCTCTTCGATCGCTCCTGCGATTTGTCGCATTCGATCGTTTCCCGCAGAGGACGATAAGATCGTAAAGATCAGATAAATCGCGAAGACGAGTCCCACTACGGCGCAGGCCATCGATAGCAAGACTCCCGAATCAGTAATGATTGAAGCAAGCGGCATGAAGGATGGGGAGGTTTAACGGGCGAAGTGTAGAAGTTTTCCGGCACCTGGCAATGTTTCGTTGAAAAATTTTTCACTTTTCATTGATTTTTGCCTTTCACCCGTCCCCACGAGGCTCCGCCGCCGTAATTTTACCCCCTTTTGCGACGGGGCCGCCCGATCTCCCTGATTCGCCAGGGGTCCTATGACTTCCCGGCCACCAGGCGGCTCAGGATCGCCTTCTGCACATGCAGCCGGTTCTCGGCCTGCGAGAAGATGGTCTCCGCGTGGGCTTCGAGCACATCGGCGGTGATCTCCTTGCCCCGGTAGGCGGGCAGGCAGTGCATGACCAGCGCGCCGGGGGCGGCGAGATCGACCAGCGCCTGGTTGATCTGGTAACCGCCAAACTGCGCCAGCCGGTACTCGGCCTCCCGCTCCATCCCCATGCTGACCCAGACATCGGTGTAGAGCACATCGGCCCCGCGCGCGGCTTCGCGGATGTCGTCGGTAACGGTGATGTTGGGGCTGTTGACCCGGGCGAGCAGGTCCGCCGGGGGCTGGAACGCCTTTGGCGCGGCGATGCGGAGCTTGAAGTTGAGGTGAGCCGCCGCCCAGATCCACGAAACCGGGACGTTGCACGCGCCATCGCCGACAAAGGTGACGGTTTTCCCTTCGTACCCGCCAAGCCGCTCCTGCAGGGTGAAGAGGTCGGCAAGGATCTGGCACGGGTGCTCGACATCGGTCAGCGCATTGATCGTCGGGATCTTCCCATAACGGGCGAAATCCTCGACATCGCTCTGGGCGTAGGTCCGGATGACCGCCCCCTGAAGCATCCGCCCGAGGACGCGGGCGGTGTCGCAGATCGGCTCGCCGCGCCCGAGCTGGATGTCGTTGGCGCTCAGGAAAAGGACATGCCCGCCGAGTTCGCGGATGCCGACTTCGAAGCTGACCCGGGTGCGGGTCGACGATTTGCTGAAAATCAACCCCCAACACTGTTTTCGCAACGGTTGCGGCGTACCTTCCTGGCCGCGTGTCGCCTTGAGCGTCTTGGAAAGGGCGAGGATGGCGTCAACTTCGCTGGTGGGCAGCGATTCGATGGAGAGCAGGTGCTTCATGGTGCTTTCTTCTTGCGTTTGGGATGGTGGGGGATGGGGGTAAAACGCCGGGCAATTCCTTTTGACCGGCCTCTATTCAAGTGCTTTGGCAAGCAGGTCGACCGCCTGGTCGATCTCCTCGCGGGTGACATTCAGGGGCGGCAGCCAGCGGACGGCGTGGGTGCCGCTCGGGATCGCGAGCAGCCCCACTTCGTGCAACCGGGCGATGAGCCCCGCCGCCGGAGGTTGCGCCGCGTCGTTTTCGCCGGGGGCGAGGACGATCGCGATCATCAGACCGATGCCGCGGACTTCCGCAACCTTCGGCGAACCGAGCCGCGCGATCGCCTCGCGGGCGTAGGTCCCGAGTTCGGCGGCGCGGGCGAGGAGTCCTTCCTCCTCGATGATCGAGAGAACTTCGTTGGCCACGGCGCAGGCGAGCGGCGTGCCGCCAAAGGTGGAGCCGTGGGAGCCGGGCCCGAGCAGGTTGGCGAGCGAGACGGTTTCGCCGCTCTTGAGGGCGATCTCGCGATCGCGCACCCAGAATGCCCCGATCGGCACGCCTCCGGCCATTCCCTTCGCCCAACTGACGGCGTCGGGGATCACTTCATCGCCGACGATCGATTTCCAGCCGCACCAGTCGCCCGTCCGGCCGAGGCCGCACTGGATTTCGTCGAACATCAGCAGCAATCCGTGGTCGTCACAGATGGAGCGGAGCGTTTTCAGGAACGCGGGGGTCGCGGCGAGCACGCCGATTTCGCCCTGGATCGGCTCCAGCAGGATGGCGGCGGTCTGCGGGGTGATCGCGGCGAGTACCGCCGGGGCGTCGTTGAACGGCACATGGCGGAAGCCGGGCATGATCGGGTCAAACCCCTTGCGGACTTTCTCCTGCCCCGTGGCGGCGATGCCGCCGAGCGTGCGGCCATGGAAGGAGCCCTGGAACGTGATGATCTCGTACCGCTGCGGCGCGTACTCGATCGGTTCGCCGGTCGAGTGGCGCGGTTCGGGCGGGCGCCCTTCGTTGCCGTACTTGCGCGCGAGCTTGTAGAGACCGTCGTTGGCTTCCGCTCCCGAATTGCCGAAAAAGACCTTCCCCGGTATGCCGACCTTGGAGACGAGGCTCCTGGCCAGTTCCCCCTGCGGCCGGGTGTAGTAGAGGTTGGAGGTATGGATCAGCCGGGAAGCCTGCTCCTGCAACGCCCGGATGACCCGGGGATGGGCATGGCCGACGGAGGAGACGGCGATCCCCGCCCCGAAATCAAGGTACGAGTCGCCCTGATCATCCCAGACGCGGCAACCGTCGCCGCGCTCCAGCACCAGCGGAAAGCGGCCGTAGGTCGGGATGACATACTCCTGGAAAAGGGCTTCGGTGGACGATGGGATGATGTTTTCTGACATGGCGTTTTTCTAAAAAAATCAGGCGACGATTTCGGTACCGACCCCGGAATTGGTAAAAATCTCCAGCAGCAGGGAGTGCGGAATGCGGCCGTCGATGAAGTGAACCTTCCCGACGCCGTTCCGGATGGCGGAGATGGCCGATTCGACCTTGGGCAGCATCCCGCCGGCGATGATTCCTTCGTCGATCAACTGGTGAACCCCCTTGACGGGAAGCGTCGGGATCAGCGAATCGGGCTCCTTCGGGTCGCGCATGATGCCGAGAACGTCGCTCAGATAGATCATCTTCGCAGCCCCGAGCGCGGCGGCGACCGCCCCGGCGGCGATGTCGGCGTTGATGTTGAGGATCGTGCCCGCTTCGTCGCGTCCGAGCGGCGAGATGACCGGCACGGTCTCCTCGGCGATGAACTTTCCGAGCGCTTCGGTGTTGACCCGGGTGACTTCGCCGACGAAGCCGAGATCGACCTCCTCTCCCTTTTCGTCGCGCCGGGGGGCGAGCTTGCGGGCGGTGAAAATCTCCTTGCCGGGAAAGCTCGCCGCGCGGCCGCCGAACGAGTTGATCTTTTCGACGATGTGGGCGTTGATCGAACTGTCGAGCACCTCTTCGACGATCCGGATCGCCTCCGCGCAGGTGACGCGCAGCCCGCCGACGAAGCGGGTTTTGAGCCCCGCCTCGCGCATCCGGCTGGAGATCGCCTTGCCGCCGCCGTGAATCACCACGGGGTTGATCCCGACCGCCTCGAGAAACACGATGTCGCGCAGGAGCCGCTCCACGGTATGTTCGTCCTCCATGGCGCTGCCGCCGTATTTGATGACGAAAAGCTGCCCCCGATATTTTTGAATGAACGGGAGCGCTTCAATGAGGGTTTCGCTGCGGGCCAGGTAGGAATCAAGTGCCATGGTGGTGAGAAAAAAGGAAAACGGGGCGGGCGATCCGGTCGCCGGATCAAAAAAACAAGGGCGGACGTAAAAAAAAGACTACTCGGACATGTTCAGCTCCACATACCGGGTGGAGAGGTCCGTCGTGTAAACGGTGTAGTCGGCATCACCCATATGGAGATCAATGGTGATGGTAAATCGCCTCGCGGAGACGATCTTCTTGAGTTTCTCGGCCGGGGTCGGCGCGCCGGTTCCATTCTGCACGGCGATCAGGCCGTCATAATAAATGTCGATCATCTCCTCGCGGATGCGGGCTCCCGAATAGCCGATCGCCGCCATGACGCGCCCCCAGTTCGGGTCGCCGCCAAACCAGGAACATTTTGCGAGCGTCGAGTTGGCGACCGATTCGGCCGCCTGGCGGGATTCCTCGCGGGTCTTGGCCCCCCGCACCTGGATGGTGACAAAGCGGGTCACCCCCTCGCCATCCTCGACGATCATCCGTGCCAGGTTGAAGAGGACATGGTTGAGCGCATCCTGGAACCGTTCGAACGCCCGGGTGTTGTCCTTGAGCGGCGCATTGCCCGCCGCCCCGTTGGCGAGGACGAGCACGGTGTCGTTGGTGCTCATGTCGCCGTCGACCGTGATCCGGTTGAACGCCCCGTCGACCCCGTCGACCAGCGCCTGCCGGAGCAGTTTCTTGTCGATCACGGCATCGGTGGTGACAAACGAGAGCATGGTCGCCATGTTCGGGTCGATCATCCCCGCCCCCTTGGCAATCCCGCCGATGCGGACTTTCACGCCGTCGAGGTCGAGTTCCACCGCGCACTCCTTGGAAAAGCTGTCGCTGGTCATGATCGCCTCGGCAGCCCGGCGGCTCGCCTCCCGGTCGTCGCAAAGGGTGGCAGCGCCGCCCGCAATCGCCGTTTCCATCGCCTCGATCGGCAGGGGAACGCCGATGCGGCCGGTTGAGCAGACCAGCACGCTCCGCTCCTTCACCTCGAGCGCCCGCGCGGTCGCTTTTGCCATCCGCTTGGCGTGTTCGATGCCGATCGGGCCGGTGCAGGCGTTGGCGTTGCCGCTGTTGGCGACGATCGTCCGCGTTTCCTCGTTGCGCAGGTACGCCTGCGAAACGCGCACCGGGGCCGATTTGACCCGGTTGGTCGTAAAGACCCCCGCGCCAACGGCAGGGAGGGTCGAGTGAACAAACGCGATGTCGGGTCGCGAAAGATTCGTCTTCTTGATGCCGGCAAATACGCTTCCGGCCACAAAATGGCGCGGCGCGGTGACTCCGCCATCCAGTTCAATAAAAGAGTCTCCAGACATGATTTACAAAGGTTAAGGGGGTGACCGGAAGGGAAGGGGTGAAGTCCGGTCGGGCTTGCCAACAAACTAAAACCAACAACTACAACAAAGCCTCGTCGAGCAGCGCGAGCGTTTCCGGCCAGCCGCACATCAGGTTGAGGCTTTGGACCGCCTGCCCCGATGCGCCTTTGACCACGTTGTCCTCCGCGGAAAGGAGGATGACCCGCCCGGTGCGCGGATCGTGTCGCCAGCCGATGTCGATAAAGTTGGTCTGCGCGACGTTCTTGATGTCGACCGAGCCGGTCGCGCCAAGCAGGCGGACAAACGGCTCCGCGCCATACGCCTCTTCCAGCGCCGCGCCGACCGCCTCGGGAGCCGCCCCGTCGGCGAGGTCGGCGTAGAGGGTGGACAGGATGCCGCGGCTCAGGGGAATCAGGTGCGGGGTGAAGCTGATCACCACCGGCTCCCCGGCGGCGAGCGAAAGCTCCTGTTCGATCTCCGAAAGGTGGCGGTGTTTGGGCAGGCCGTAGGCGCGCGCGCTTTCGTTGCACTCGCAGTAAAGGAGGTCGAGATCGGCCTTGCGCCCCGCTCCGCTCACACCGCTCAGGCTCGAAGCGATGATCGAGGCAGGGTCGATCAGCTTTTGCCGCAGGAGCGGAAGGAGCGGGAGAATGATGCTCGTCGGGTAACACCCGGCGGAGGCGACGAGATTGGAAGCCGCGATCTCCTTGCGATAAACCTCCGGAATCCCGTAGACGCTCTCTGCAAGAAGCTCCGGCGCGGGGTGGGCTCCCTTGTAAAACTCTTCATAGACCGCCGCATCGCGCAGGCGGAAATCGGCGCTCAGGTCGATCAGCCGAATCCCGGCCTTGAGCAACGGCGCGGCAAACTCGTGGGCGAGCCCGTGGGGCAACGCCAGAAACGCGAGTTCCACCCCCGCCGCGACCACCGCCTCCACCGTGGCAGGCGCAAACTTCCGGTCCGCAAACCGGTGACGCGCAAACCTCGGGTAAACCTCCGCGATCGTTCGCCCTTCGTACTGGCGCGAGGTGACGCAGGCCAGATCGACGTAAGGGTGACGCATCAGCAGACGGATCAACTCCTGACCGGAGTAACCCGAAGCACCAACGATCGCTACTTTGACGGGATTCATGAAGGGGCGAGCATAAGACTTCCCGGCCCGGTTTGGAAATGGGAAAATGCAGGAGAAGACGATCATTTCACCCGCGCCGGTCCCATCGCCGCGACCCTGCGACACGTAACCGATTGAGCCCGGCGCATTTGGAGAAAGGCGGACCTCTTTCCTTTTCAGCGCTCGAAGTGCCAGAGGTGGGCCGTGGCGAGGCTTCGGTAGGGTGAAAACGGGGCCATGAGTTGCAGCGTCGCCTTCGCGTCGGGGCGTTCGGGGGTTTTGAAAAGTTTCCAGAGGCCGCTGGTGACGCCGGTATCCCCCAACGGCAGGCAGTCGGCGAAACCGAGGGAGCGCATCATCAGGTAATGGACCGACCATGGTCCGAGGCCGCGGATCGCCTTCAGGGTCCGCTCGACCCGGGTGGCCGACATCCGGCGCAATCCTTCCAGATCGAGTTCCCCGGAGGCAACGAGCCGGGAGATGGAAACGACGTAATCGGCCTTCTGGCGGGAGAACTGGTGGGGCAGCAGGTCGGCGATCTCCAGTTTGGCCACCGCCTCCGGGGTCGGGAAGGCGTAGCGCCCGCCGCCCAGCGGGACGCCCGTCAGTTCCACCAGCCGCCGCCTCAAGACACACGCAAACGGCAGGTTGATCTGCTGGCCGATGATCGTCCAGAGAAGGCCGTCGTAGAGCGTCTGGGTCTGGTGAATGCGGAGTTCGGGCGAGACGGAGGTCAGGCGTTCGAGCCCGAGTTCCCGCGCCCGGGCGGTGAAAGCCCCCGTCGGCTGACCAAGCCCGAGCATCCCGACGACCCTTGCGTGGAGTTCTCGCAGGTCGCCCGGCGAAGGGGCGGCGCTCACGTTGACCTGCGTCGGGGAAAGCGCGAGCGCGACCCGCGTCGGCTCGCCCGCGAGCATCAATCCCATCGTAAATCGGTTGTCCTCCAACTGGTCGGTCAGGCTGGTCGGGTCGCGACCGATCGCGTGGCGAAACATTTCCATCGGGTAGGCCGGTGGGAGCCTGAGCGTGAAGCCCTCCGCCGTTTTCAACCCGGCGTACCCCTCAGGCGAAAGGCCGAGGCGTCGCAGAAAGGCGCTTCTCAATTCCCGGACGGAAGCAAAACCTGACGCCTTCGCGACGGCGGCGAGGCTCCCCTCCCCCGCGCCGAGGCGGCGCTGCGCCTCTTCCAGGCGGGCGTGAAAAAGAAGTTCTTCAGGCAGCGCGTGGTAATGCTCGCGGCAGAGACGCGCGAAGCGCTCCTCCTTCATCCGGAAACGGCCCGCCATCGCGGCAGCATCGGCGAAATCAGCAGGACACCGGCGAACGGTTTCGACCAACGTTTCCAGGCGCTCGAGTTGCCTTTCGGCAGCGGCGCGCTGGAGCGGGGAAAGCTGGGGACGGGTTTTCACCATTGCGGGCCTTCCACCTCTGCGCCGACCGGGGCGTTGGAGTGTGCATGCAGGCGCCCTGCCGTATCAATCCGCTGTCAACGCTTCGCGGTCGTTGAGCGCACCTGATTTTTCGAGGAAGTAATCGTAGCCGCCCGGGTAGGGGTAGACCTTGCCGTTGGTGACGTGGAGGATCTTGGTCCCGAGCTTGCGGATGAAGTGGACATCGTGAGAAATGAAAACGAGCGTCCCTTCGTAATGCTCCAGCGCGAGGATGAGCGATTCGACGGTATGGATATCAAGGTGGGTCGTCGGCTCGTCCATCAGGAGGAGGTTGGGCGGATCGACCAGAAACTTGATCAGGTTCAGGCGGCTTTTTTCGCCACCGCTCAGGACGGCGGTCTTCTTGTAAATCTCCTCCTTTCGGAAAAGGAAGGAGCCCAGGATGCCGCGCGCCTCCTCTTCGCGCACCGTCGGCCCGGCGCTCATCACCTCTTCGAGCACGGTCGCTTCGGGGTCGAGCGAATCGGACCGGTGCTGGCTGAAGTAGCCGATCTTGGCGTTGTGCCCCTCCTTGCGTTCGCCCTGCTGGAATGCGACTTCACCCGCGAGCAGCTTGAGGAGCGTCGATTTCCCCGCGCCGTTCGGGCCGACGAGCACGGTCCGCTCCCCGCGTTCGATGGTGACATCGAGCCCTTCGTAAACCTTGTGGTGGCCGTACGACATATGGACGCCGCTCAAGGTAATGGCGCGCTGGCCGCCACGGGGGGGCTGCGGGATCTGGAACCGGAACGGTTTGCGCGGCGGAAGCGGTTTTTCGATCCGTTCCATCCGCTCGATCTGCTTGAGCTTGCTCATCGCCTGCGATGCCTTGGAAGCGACCGAGCGGAACCGCTCCGCAAACTCCTGCAACGAGGCGATCTCCTTCTGCTGGTTCTTGTAGGCGGCGATCTGCCGCTGGTAGTTCTCCTCCCGCGCGACGAGGAAGTCGGAGTAGTTCCCCTTGTAGCTGATCAGCTTCTGGTTGTTGATTTCGTAGACCGACTCGACCACCTCGTCCATGAACTGGCGGTCGTGGGAAATCATCAGGACCGCGCCGGAATAGGTCTTGAGGTAATCCTGCAACCAGAGGAGCGAGAGGAGGTCGAGGTGGTTGGTCGGTTCGTCCAGGAGGAGGAGGTCGGGAGCCATCACCAGCAGGCGCGAAAGGTGGGCGCGCATCACCCAGCCGCCGCTCAACTCGTTGGCGGGACGCTCGAAATCGGCCTCGCGGTAGCCGAGCCCGCGCAGAATGCGCTTCGCCTTCGCTTCGACCTGCGGATTGGTCAGCGCGTCGTGCTTGGCGGAGGCTTCCATGTACTCCGCCCCGCCGACTTCCCCGGCGGCTTCGATCTCCGCCAGGCGCTTTTCAAGCTGCTCGATCTCCCCGGCGCGGCCGGTGGCGATGTCGAGCACGGTTTCGTTGCCGACCGCCTCGGCCTCCTGCGGGAGGTAGCCGATCATGGTCCATTCGTCGCGGTCGACGCTTCCTTCATCAGGGTCATCCTGTTTGAGGATGATCGAAAAGAGCGTCGACTTGCCCGCTCCGTTGGGGCCGACCAGGGCGACCCGTTCGCCGTAGTTGACCTGCATCGAAGCGTTTTCAAAGAGCGTACGGCCTCCGTGGCTTTTTTTAAGATCGCGAATCGTAAGCATGAGATAAAAAGAAAAATCAAAAAGTTGCGCTGGCACCCCTCTTGCGTCGCCCCGGCGCGGGGAGACGGGAAGTCACGGCGGGTGAAGCCCATCAAGGAATCGCTGCGGTTCCTTAAAAAGGGTCAACAATGAAACCCATTTTGGCCAAAAGCGCCAGTGTTACAAACGTAAACTTTGGTCCGCGCCCGGCGGATGCGCGGCAGAGAGATGATTTTGATGGGAAAAAAGGAACGGGGCGGGTTAAAAGAAAGGCGTACAGGGGGCCGTCATGGAGCGATTTTCTGAAATCGCATGTTGCCGAAACGCTTTTGACAACAGATGATCGTGCGCCCAGAGACCGCCTCTCCTCATGCCTCTCCTTATGCAAGTGCGCCTACTTAAAGTCACCACTCTTTTGACCACGACGCTCCTCGCCGCAGGGTGCGCCGTCGGTCCCAATTACCTTCGCCCCGATATTGATGCTCCCGCAAGTTACCGCGACCAGAAGGAGACGCCCACGCCGGAATCGCTGGCTGATCTGCCGTGGTGGAAGGTGTTCAGGGACCCGGCCCTCCAGTCGCTCATCCGCGAAGGGCTGGAGAACAACTACGACCTGCGGATCGCGATCACGCGCATCGAACAGGCGCGGGCGGAACAGGTCCAGGTCCGCTCCGCATTCTTCCCGCAGCTCGGTTACAACGCCGCCGCGCAAAGGGGCAAATCTCCCGGCCAGCGCATCCCGGCTTCTTCCACGCCGTCGAGCACGCTTGATGTCAACGGCACTTCGATCACGATCCCGGGCCGCAGCACGCCGGAAACCGACGTGACCGGGCGGACGACCAACACCTTCCAGGCGCAGGGGATGCTTTCGTGGGAACTCGACGTCTGGGGACGTATCCGCCGCTCCAACGAAGCGGCGCTGGCGCGCCTGCTCCGGAGCGAAGATTTCCGCCGGGGCGTGGTCCAGTCGCTCGTCGCCGAGATCGCCACCGGCTACTTTGACCTCCTCGAACTCGACGCCGAACTCCAGATCGCCAAGGATGCGCGCGATTCGTTTGGCCAGAGCCTCGACCTCTTCACCAAACAGCAGACCGGGGGGATCGCCTCCGATCTCGAAGTCGCCCGCGCCTCGGCCGCGCAGGCGAGCGCCGCCGCCGCCATTCCCGAGGTGGAGCGGATGATCCGCATCACCGAAAACCGGATCAGCAACCTGCTCGGGCGCAACCCGGGACCGGTCAAGCGGGGCAAGGGGCTGCTCGCCCAGAAGATGCCGCCGCGCATTCCTTCCGGGATTCCCTCGACGCTGCTGGAACGCCGCCCCGACCTTCGCCAGGCGGAACAGGATGTCATCGCCGCCAATGCCGAGATCGGCGTCGCGGTGGCCGATTTCCTGCCGACCGTCGACCTGACCGCAGCGGCGGGAGCCGTCAGCCCGGCGCTGGGCGAACTGGTCAACGGCAAGTGGGGCGTCTGGAACATCGGTTCGACCATCAGCGGGCCGATCTTTACCGGCGGCCTGCTCAAAGGGCGTTACGAAGCCGCCAAGGCCCGCCGCGAAGAAGCCGCACTGGCGTATCAGCGGACGGCCACCAATGCTTTCCGGGAGGTTTCCGATGCGTTGATCTCGCGCAAGAAGTACGACCAGACGAAGGTCGAACTCGAACGCCAGGTCTCCGCCCTGCGCCGCTCCGTCTCGCTCGCGAGCGACCGTTATACCATCGGGATCTCGACCTACTACGAAATCCTCGAAGCGCAGCAGCAGCTCTTCCCCGCCGAGCGCACGCTGATGCAGACCCGGCGCAATCAGCTCCTCTCCATCGTCGATCTCTACCGCGCCCTGGGGGGCGGCTGGTCGGAGGTGGTCGATGTTGACAAGGCGACGGTGAAAACGAAAAAATCAGAATAGACCATGAGCCAGAAACTACGTTGGGGCGTGCTCGGCACCGGCAGGATCGCGAAACAGTTCGCCACCGGCCTGCTTGAATCGGCCACGGGAAAACTCGCGGCGATCGGCAGCCGTTCCCGGGAAGGCGGCGAAGCATTTGCCGAAAAGTTTCCGGCGAAGGTTCACGCAAGCTACGAAGGGCTCCTTGCCGATCCCGAGGTCGATGCCATCTACCTCTCGACCCCCCACCCCTTTCACGAGGAGTGGGCGATCCGGACGCTCGACGCGGGCAAACACCTCCTTTGCGAAAAGCCGCTGACGATCAACGCCGCCGGTGCGCAACGGGTCATCGACGCAGCCCGGCGCAACGGACGTTTTTTGATGGAGGCGTTCATGTACCGCGTCCACCCGCAGACCGAACGGCTCCTTCAACTCCTCAAAAGCGAACCGATCGGTGAGATCCGTTTCATCCGCGCGATGTTCAGCTTCCAGATGGCGTACGACCCGGAAAGCCGCGCCTACCGCCACGACCTCGCGGGCGGCGGCATTCTCGATGTCGGGTGTTACGCCACCTCCATGTCGCGGCTGATCGCGGGGACCGTTTCCGGCCAGCCGTTTCTCGACCCCGTGGAAGTGCGCGGGGTGGCTCATATCGGCGAGGCGAGCCGGGTCGATGAACGGGCGCTCGGCGCGCTGAAATTTTCCAACGGCATCCTGGCCGAGGTCGCCGCAGGGGTTTCGCTCGGGCTGGAAAACAATGTCCGCATTGTCGGCACGGAAGGGAGCATCCTCGTTCCCGCGCCGTGGAAACCGGCCCCGGCAGGCGCTTTTTCAAAGATCCTGCTGTTCAAGGAAGGCATCCCCGAAGAGATCGTCGTCGATGCCGAAAAGAGCCTCTACACCTACGAAGCCGACCATGTGGCGGAGCAGATTGCCGCGGGCCGGGTGGAATCGCCCGCGCTTCCGTGGGCCGATACCCTCGGGAACATGCAGACGCTCGACGCCTGGCGCGAGTCGGTCGGGCTCCGTTACGATTTTGAGTCCCCCCGGACGTAAGATCACCCACCTCTTCCTTCTTAAAAAAACGCACACTTATGTCACTGACGAACATTACCGATATTCACGCCCGCCAGATCCTCGACTCCCGTGGGAACCCGACCGTGGAAGCCGAAGTTCACCTTGCCGGTGGAGCGATCGGCCGGGCCGCCGTCCCGAGCGGCGCGAGCACGGGCGAACATGAAGCGTGGGAACTGCGCGACGGCGACCAGGGCCGCTACCTCGGCAAGGGGGTCCTCAAGGCAGTCGAAGCCGTCAACCAGACGATCGCTCCCGCGCTCGAAGACCTCGATGCGACCGAACAGATCACCGTCGACAAGCTGATCCTGGAACTCGACGGGACGCCCAACAAGTCGAAGCTCGGCGCAAACGCCACGCTCGCCGTCTCGCTCGCGACGGCCCACGCGGCAGCCGCCCAGCTTGGCCTGTCGCTTTTCCGTTACCTCGGCGGGCCGAACGCCAAGGTGCTGCCGGTTCCGATGATGAACATCCTCAACGGCGGGGCCCACTCCGACGCGCCGATCGACTTCCAGGAATTCATGATCGTCCCGAAAAGCGCTTCCTCCTTCTCCGAAGCGCTCCGCCAGGGGACCGAGATTTTTCACGCGCTCAAAGGGGTGCTCAAGAAGCGCGGCCTTTCCACCGCCATCGGCGATGAGGGCGGCTTCGCCCCGAAGCTCGACTCCGCCGAGGATGCGCTGGAATCGATCGCCGAAGCGGTCAAAAAGGCGGGTTACGAGTTCGGCAAGGACATTTTCATCGCGCTCGACGCCGCCGCGAGCGAGTTTTACGACAAGGAGTCAAACCTCTACGTCTTCAAGAAGTCCGACGGGTCGAAGCGGACCGGCGACGAACTGGTCGCCTACTATCAGGAACTCGCCGCCCGTTACCCGATCGTCTCGATCGAAGACGGAGCCGCTGAAAACGACTGGGAGACCTGGAAGAAACTGACCGACGCCCTCGGGCAGAAGGTGCAACTGGTCGGCGACGATCTCTTCGTCACCAATGTCGACTTCCTGCGCAAGGGGATCGACCGGGGCGTCGCCAACTCGATCCTCGTCAAGGTCAACCAGATCGGCACGCTGACCGAAACCCTCGACGCCGTGGAACTCGCCCTGCGCAACCGTTACACCGCCGTCATCAGCCACCGTTCGGGCGAAACCGAGGATACCACCATCTCCGACATTGCCGTGGCGACCAACGCGGGCCAGATCAAGACCGGCTCCCTCTGCCGGACCGACCGCGTGGCCAAGTACAACCAGCTCCTCCGCATTGAGGAAGAGCTTGGCAGCAACGCCATCTACGGCGGAGCGTTTTTATAAAAAGTAAAACCCGATGAAACCACACCCTTCCTTCCTCCCGCGTGTCGTCGATACGCACCAGCATGTCTTCTGGCACGGTCGCGACGATGTCGGGCTGATCGCCGACATGGACGAGCACGGCATCGACTATGCCTGGCTTCTTTCGTGGGAAATCCATCCGCTGGAACACGCTCCGAGCTACGCGCCCGCCCTGAACCCGACGCGCGTCCGGCCCGACGGGACGCTTCAGGGGATTCCGCTCGAAGACCTGCTGCGTGCCAAGCGCCACTACCCTGAGCGCTTCGTCCTCGGCTTCTGCCCGCACCCGCTCACCGGCGACGCTCCGGCCCGGCTGCGGAGCGCCGCTTCGATGTACGGCGCGACGGTCTGCGGTGAATGGAAATTCCGCCTGCCCTTCGACGATCCCCGCTGTCTGGAGCTTTTCCGTACGGCGGGCGAACTCGGCATGCCGGTGGTCCTCCACCTCGACGTTCCGTACCTCCGCGATGCCGACGGCAAGCGGCAGTATTGCGACCGGTGGTATGGCGGCACGGTCGAAAACTTGGAGCGGGCGCTCACGGCCTGTCCGGAAACGATCTTCATCGGGCATGCGCCCGGCTTCTGGCGGGAGATTTCAGCCGACGCCGACCGGGAACCGTCCAGCTATCCCAAGGGCCCGGTGAGCGCTCCCGGCAAACTGCACCACCTCTTGGACCGGTACGAAAATCTCTATGCCGATCTCTCGGCCGGGTCGGGACGCTTCGCCATGAGCCGCGACCCTGAACACGCCAAGGTCTTCCTGAAGACCTACGCCTCGCGGCTTCTCTTCGCACGCGACTACTACGGCGGCGAACTCGACGCGTTCCTCAAGTCGATCGATCTCCCGGAGGAGGTGCAGGCGCAGATCTATTATCAGAATGCCGAACGGCTCGTGAAACCGCCGACGGGGTGTCGGGGGTAAGGCTCGTTGTGAAACGAACGCCCGACGCCGCGGTCGGCGCGGAGGCCAACCCTCCAGCAGGCCATCGGCGTTGACGGGTTACTGGGGCGGACCTCCGCGTCCGTCTCGGGGGTTCCTTACTTTTCCTCAAACGGCAGCTTGCCGGTTTGCAGGTTTCTGGCGATCGGCCCGAGGTAGGGGATTTCCCATTCCACTCCGGTGAGCGCCTTGTAAATCTGGAAAACCCAGATCACCAGAAACGCCAGGGTGAAGAGGGTGAAGGCAATCCCCAGGAGAGCGACGAGGAGCCAGCCGATCAGCGGAATCAGAGCAAGGACCACGTTTGCGATCGTCCATGCGATCCCGAGGACGATCCAGGCGAGCCCGAAGACGAGCGACTGCATGGCATAGAAGCGAACGAAAGCGTTCTGCCGTTCCAGCACCAGCATGACCACGCTCCCGATCACTGGAAATGCGGCGGCGATGGCGGCGCCGAGCGGCGGCGGAATCGCGCCGGAGGTATCGCCGCCGGTGGGAGAAGCAGGACCGGCGGGTGGCGTTGAAGCCGGGTCATGCGGGGTGGATTCCGAAGCGGGGGTTTCATCTCGATGTTCCGACATGGCGGGGGGAACCTACTCCATGCGGCGGAGAGGGTAAAGGCCGAATCCCTTTTGACCCTTTCCTCCCCCGGCTATTTGCGGCTGACGAGATCGCTGATCGCGCTCTCAAGCACCGCCATGTCGACCGGTTTGATGAGATGGAGGTCAAACCCCGCTTCCTGCGACTGGTTGACATCGTCGTCCATCCCGAAACCGGTCAAAGCAATGCCGCGCACCGGCTGAATTTTGAGCATCTGCCGGATGAGGTCAAGGCCGCTGCCGTCGGGCAGGCCGAGATCGCTGATCAGCAGATCAAACGGGCCACTGGTCGCCGCGAGTTTCAGGGCACTCCGTACGTCGTGGGCCGGTGTGACGCGATGGCCGCGGCGGGTCAGAAGACGCTGGAGCGCCCGGGAAGTGTCGAGGTGGTCTTCGACGAGAAGAATGTGCGTCGCCCGTTCACCGGCGGAGCCTTCGGCGGGAGTGCGCTCCGTGGAACAGATGGGGAGGATCAGTTCGGCAGCCTCGGGGATGGAACTGACCGGCAGCACCAGCCGGAACGTGGTCCCCTTCCCCTTGCCGGGGCTTTCCGCCGTCAGGACCCCGTGATGAAGCTCGACGATGGCATGGCTGATTGCCAGCCCGAGCCCGAGCCCGCCGAACTGGCGGGTCACCTGCCGCCCCCCCTGCTCGAAGGCGTCGAAAATACGGGTGAGCATCTCCTTTTCCACGCCGATGCCGGTGTCGATGACTTCGATCACCAGGGCCTCCTGATTCTTCCCGGGGAGCGCGGCGGCGTTGTAGCCGCGCACGGTGATGCGTCCCTCCACCGGGGTGAACTTCACGGCATTGCGCAGGAGATTCCAGAGCACCTGGCTCAAACGCGAGGCGTCGCCCCAGACGACGCGGTTTTCCGCCTCAAACTCGACATCGATCCGGGGAATGCGCCCCGACGATTCCGGCGGGCAGCAGATCTTGATCGCGTGTTCCAGAACGGGAAAAAGGTCGGTAGGCGCGGCGTTGAGTTCCAGCTTGTTGCGGGTGATCCGGGTGAGGTCGAGCAGGTCGTCGATCAGGCGGGCTTCCAGTTCGATGTTCCGCTTGATCATCGCGAAATCCTCCCGGATCGGCACCGGGATTTCCGGATTCCCGCAACGGTCGGTGACGACGGCGAGCACCGGGGTCAACGGGGTCCGCAGTTCATGGCTCAAAATGGCCAGAAACTGGTCCTTCGCCTTCCCGGCCTGCTGGAGTTTTGCCTGGGAGAGCTTCAACTCCTGCGTCGTTTTCTGCAACTCGTCGGCCAGAACGGCGCGCGCCTCGGCGGCTTCCTTGGCGGTCCGTTCCTGGATCGCCTCCATCTCCTTGGTTTTGAGTTCGTGGAGGATCTGCCGGTTCTCCTCTTCGAAAAACTTCCGGCGAAGGAGCGCCCGGATGCGCCCTTTGAGCACCGCGAGGTCGCTCGATTTTCCGACGAAATCGTCCGCCCCCGCCTCCAGCGCGCGGGAGAGGTCTTCCTTGCTTTCGTACCCCGAGAGAATGACGGTGACGAGCGAGCTTTGGTTCTTCTTGCGGAGTTCGTCGATCCGTCGGCAGAGTTCGATCCCGTCCATCCCCGGCATCACGACGTCGATGATGACCGCGTCGAAGCAGCCGCTCGCGAGCCGTTCCAGCCCGCCGGTGCCGTTGTAGGAACACTCGACTTCGTACCCTTCGCTTTCGAGTTCGGGCCGGAGGCGTTCGAGAAAGGTGACGCTGTCGTCGATCGCCAGGAGCCGCGCCGCCCGGAAATGGTTTTTCGGGGCGGTGAGGATGTCCGACTGCCTGCGCACTTTGTGAAGGAGGGTGCGAATCCGCAGCAGCAGCACGTCGGAGTCGGCCGACTTGGAAACAAAGTCGTCCGCGCCGCTGTCGAGGCCGCGCAGTTCGGCTTCGCTGGTCTCCTCCGCCGTCAGGATGATGATCGGGGTGTTGCGCCGGTCGATGTTCATCCTGATCCGCCGGCAGACTTCGTCGCCGCGCATGCCGGGGAGGTAGAAGTCGAGGAGGATCAGATCGTGCTTCTCCTCGCGCATTTTCCGGAAGGCGGCCTCCGCCGTGGCAGCCCATGAGACCTCCAGCCCTTCGCGCTCCAGAATATAGGTGATCTTGGTCGCCTGGCTGACGGAATCTTCGACCAGCAGGATATGAAAGGAGGTTTCGTACACGTTGTTTTGGGTCACACTCAAAGTTGGGAAAAAAGCCGGTTGAGCCGCTCGCCGATGCGGGGCAGCGGGAGAACCTCGCTGACCGCGCTCAGCTTGACGGCGGCAGCGGGCATTCCATAGACCACGGCGCTCGATTCGTGCTCCGCGATGGTATACGCTCCTTCGTCGTACATTTCCTTGAGGCCAAGCGCCCCGTCGTCCCCCATCCCGGTCAGCAGGACGCCGACCGCCGCAGGGCCGAAAGCATCGGCAAGGGAACGGAAGAGAACGGTTCCCGAGGGACGGTGGTTGCCGAGCGGCGCGCCGGAGGTGAGGTGAAGTTCCTCGCGCCCGGTGGCGACCAGATGACGGTCGGCGGGGGCGACATAAACGACCCCGTCCTCCATTGCCATGCCGTGCGCCGCTTCGCGAACCGGCAGGGAGACTTCATCATCCATCCAGCGCACAAACCCGGGCAGGAACCCTGCGGCAATATGCTGAACGACCAGCACCGGTGCCGGAAAACCGGGCTTGAGTTCGTTGAGCAGGCGGACCAACGCATTAGGGCCGCCGGTCGAAGCGACCAGCCCGAGCACCCGCGGCCGGGCGGAACTCCGGCGGGCCTTCGGTTCCGCCGCCGGTGCGGAACGGGAGAGCGGCATCGCCGCCGCCGTGCCGTACCGCTGCCGGATGACCCTCACCTGGCTCATGATTGCCAGTTTCGTACAAAGGTTTTCCGCCAGTGCTTCGTAGTCGGCATGGGAAAGCCCCGCCGGTTTCTGAACCACGGCCAGCGCGCCCGCCCGCAGGGCGTTCATTGAAATTTTGAGTTCATCGTCTTCCACGTCCGAAGAAACTACGACGATCGGCGTCGGCCGTTCCGACATGATCCGCTGGGTCGCCTCAAACCCGCTCATGCCGGGCAGCCGGATGTCGAGCGAGATCACGTCGGGCCGGACTTCGCGAAGCAGTTTCAGCGCCGCTTCCCCGCTCCCGACCGAGGCGACGATCTCCAGCCGGGCGTCGCGGCTGATGATGTGCTGTAGCAGTTCCCGCACCACGAGCGAGTCTTCGATGATCATGACCGCGAGCTTGCGCGCCGGGGCCACGGAAAGGGTGGCGGGCGGCGGGATGGCCAGCGGAAGGCCGTTTGGATGAAAAGGTTCACTCATCGGTCGAAACGATTTGCTGAACGGCATCCAGGAGATGTCGATGGTCGAACTTCTGTTTGACGATATAAGCGTCGGCTCCCAGTGACAAGCCCCGGGCCTGATCTTCTTCACTGCTCAGGGAGGTGACCAGGACAACCGGGATCTCCTTCAGGCGCGGGTGGCCCTTCATGGTTTCAAGCAATTGGAACCCGTCCATCCCGGGCATCTGGACATCGGTCACCACGGCGTCGAACGGTTGCACCTGCAACATGGCGAGCGCCTGTTTTCCGTCGACGGCGATCTGGACCTCGTACCCGTCGGTCTCGAGGATGCTCTTCTGGAGGGTGCGCGCGGTGAATGAGTCGTCGACCACCAGGACCGTCGGCTTGCGCCGGGTGATCGGGCCGGCCTGCGCTTCGACCGGCTCCTCCAGCCGCCGCCCCTTGAAGCGTTCCACGAGGGTCGAGGCGTTGAGCACCAGGGCGACGCTCCCATCCTCCAGAATCACGCCGCCGGAGAAAAACGGGGAAGCGGCGGCAGGCGGCGGGAGCGGGTGGATGAGGAGGTTCAGTTCCCGGAGCATGGCGTCGACCGCGAGCGCCAGCGCCCGGTCGCCCACCCGCAGGAGGACGACGTGGAGACGGCCATCCTCGGCAACGAGCCGCGCCCGGTCGTGCCCGAAGGCGGTCTCCAGCGTTGCCAGCAGCACCGGTTCGTCTTCAAACAGGAGGACGGAACGCCCTTCGGCGGTGCGGATTGCGGAAGTCGCAAGACGGTGAAGCCCGGCGATCGCCCCTGCCGGAATCGCAAAGCTGCTCCCGCCCGAGCGGATCAGCAACATCCGGTGGGTGGCGATGCTCAATGGGGTGGCGACCGTCAGCAGGCTCCCTCCCCCGGGGCGCGGCTCCATCTGCGCGGAACCTTGCAGCCGGTTGGCCGCCTCCTTGACGACGGATAACCCCATGCCCCGCCCGGAAACGTGGGTGATCTGGCCGGCGGTCGAAAAACCGGGGAGAAAAAGGAGGTCGAGCGTTTCGTCTTCGTCGAGCCGTTCGGCCTCCGCTCCGGAAAGAAGCTGGCGTTCGACCGCCTTCGCGCGGATCTCCCCGAGATCAAGCCCCCGGCCGTCGTCGCTGATCTGCATCGTCATCCGGCTGCCGAAGACCTCGACTTCGAGGTGGATCTGCCCCCGTTCCGGCTTCCCGGCGCTGCGGCGTTCTTCGGGGCTTTCGATCCCGTGGTTGACGGCGTTGCGCAACGCATGCATGACCGGGTCCTTCAAGGCCTGGAGGACGAGCCGGTCCGCCTCCCGGTCGAGCCCGGAGACGGTGAATTCGATCAGTTTTTCCTCCTGTTGGGCAAGGTCGCGCACCATCTTGGGAAACGCTTCAAAAATGGAACTGACCGGCACCATCCGTGCGCGGCGGACGTCGCTTTCGAGCTGTTCCCCGGTGGCCCGTAGCGCCTGCGCCCCGCGCTGCTGCAAGGCGCGGATGCGACGGATCTGCCGGGCCGCCTGCGCGAGGCCGCGGCGCAGTTCATCGAGCGTGGAGGTTTCGCTTTCCCGCCGCCCCGGCGCGGAGAGGGTGGAAAGGCCGGGGGTCAGTTCGTCGTCGCATGCCTGTTGCAGATTCCGGACCGAAAGACCGAGTTCCCGTAATTCCTTCTCCAGCGCGCTCTGCCGGACGGCCTCGGTCAAAAGGAGGCTGGAGGATTGCAGCAGGCGGTCGAGGTGCGCCGCGCTCACGCGCAAGGTATCGGGCACGGCCGCACCCTTCGGCGAAGCGGCTTCGGCGGCGGGCGGGTTTCCTTCCGGTGCGACCTGCCGGGGGACGGGGAGCGCAGCCTCCCCTGCGGCGGCACGGTCCGGCCCGGCGCTTTCTCCGGAAGGAGCGGGCCGGGGCGTGGGGGTCATCTCCAGTTCGTCGAAGAGTTCCAGCGGCTCGACCGGTTCGCGTTTCCGGGCGACGGCGATCATGTAATCCTCAATGGCGTTGAGGACGCGATCAATGGAAGCGCGCATCGCGCTGGTCGGCACCTCACGCCCGTGCACCAGTTCGGCGAAAAGATGCTCCAGGTAATGGGCGAGCTTTTCGACGGTCTCAAGGTCGCAGACCCTCGCCCCGCCCTTGATGCTGTGCGCCATCCGGAACGCCTCGTTCATCGACTCCGCCGGGATGGTCGGCCACGGGTTGAGATGGGCGCGAATCCCCTCCAGGTGTTCCCGGTGTTCCTGCTGAAAGGCATTGAGGACGCGTTCCTGAATATCCATGGGCTTGCGGCTCCCGGTTTCGGGAGGAAAGAGGTCAGATCTGGTAGCGTTCGACGGCGGTCCGGAGTTGGAGGCTCAGGTCGTTGAGGTTGGCGAGCGCTTTTTCGAGCTGGGAAGTCCCGATGGCGGTCTGCTCGGTTGCCTGGCGGATGTCGCGCATCCCCTGCGTCACCTGGTCAAACCCGATCTGCTGCTGGCTGGTCGCGCCGATGATCTGCTGGAAGGCGTTGATGCTTTCGACGGTGGTCTGCATCATCTGGTGGATCGTTTTTTCGGTGACTTCGGCCTGTTGCTTGCCGGTGTCCGAACGCTTGACCGCTTCCTCGGCGAGCATGACCGAGGCGTTGATCCCCCTCTGGATCTCTCCCAAAATGGAGGCGACCTGGACGGTGCTCTCCTTGGCCCTTTCGGCGAGGTTTTTCATTTCGTTGGCCACGACGGAGAAACGGCTCCCCTGCTCCCCGGCGGAGGCCGCCTCGATGCTGGCGTTGAGCGCGAGCAGGTTCGACTGCTCGGCGATGTCGTTGACGGTGCTGACGATCTCTCCGATCGCCTGGGTCTTTTCGCTCAGCGAGACGATCTTGGTCGCCACTTCCTCGACCTGCTGGCGGATGCCCTCCATCAGGCGGCTGGTGTTCTGCACCGCTGTGATGCCGGAATTGCTGACGCTGGAGGTCGCTTCGGCGGAGGCGGCCACCTGTTTGGCCTTGTCGGTGATCTCCGCGCCCGACTGGCTGATTTCCTGCATCGTCGTGGTGATCTCCTGCACGGTCGCCGCCTGTTCCTTGGTGCTGGAAGCCTGCTGCTGGGTGGAGGCGAGGATCTCTGCGGAGGCGGAGTTGATGTTGCCGGTCACCCCCCGGATCTGCCCGCTCAGTTCCTTGAGGTTTTCGAGCATGCCGTCAAAGGAAGTCGCCAGCTTGCCGATTTCGTCGCGGTGGTTGATCCCGAGTTTGCCGATCCTCAGGTTGCCCTGCGCGATGTTTTCAGCGGAATGGACCACCTGTTGCAGCGGCCGGGTGATCCCGCGCGTGATCGCCAGGCCGAAGCCGAGCCCGAAGAGGCCGACGAGCGTGCCGATGGCAAGCTGGGCGTAGATGAGGTGTTGCGCCTTTTCCCTTGAGTAGTCGGTGTAACCCTTGGCGATTTCAATGCCGAGCCGCCGGATTTCCCGCTCATCGGTCAGCATTTCCTCCAGAATGACGTTGTACTCGGGCGAGGTTTCGGGGGTCACCTGAAGTTTCTCCGAACGGACCACCGCCGCCTCGAGCAGCCGTTCCTGTTCCAGAAGGTGGTCGCGGATTGACCCGCGCGGGGCGGCGGGAATGGAGATGGTCTGCGGTTCGTCGAGCCGTTCGATGACGGAGCCGCCGTCGATGAGCGCCTTCTGGCTCTCCAGCCAGACCTTCCGGGTGTATTCCAGCCTCTCCCGGCGGCCGCGCCCCTGGGAAACCAGGATCGACTGCGAAAAATGTTGCTGCTGGAGTGCGCGCTGGCGGCCGACCAGTTCGATCAACACGGAGTCGTAGGCCCGGTTGGAGAGAGTGTCGACGGTGTAAAAAATGATGATGCCGATCGCGACGATGAAAAAGATCGGGATGATGAGGATCTTGGTGCCGACACGCATTCGGCCCCAGAGGCTGGGTGGTTCAACGTTGGTCATAAAGGTCGTTTTTCTAAAACTTCATCTTCCAGGCGGGCGAGGAGGGCCTGGAGGTCGATCACGAGCATCACGTCGTCGCCGATCCGGAGCACTCCCTCCTGCGCATGGGCAAGCGCCTCCGCCGTCACGCTTTCGATCCGCAGCACGGCCTCGAGGCCCAGGACGACGCGCAGGCGCGGATGGCGCAACACCGCGCCCAGGGCGGCCTTCTCCTTCGACGCTTCTGCAACGGCGTGGTGCAGGTACGCCCCGGGGTCGAGGACATTGTAAAACTCGCCGCGCACCGGGGTGACGCCGAGGAGGTACGCCGGTGCGCCGGGGACCGCCGTCAGGTGACGCAGCGGGAGGATCTCCGCCAGCCCGCCGAGGTCGAGCGCGATCTGTTCGCCTCCCGAGCGGGCCACCAGCAGTTGCAGCCGCTTTTCCGCCGGACCAGCCTGCTCCTTGCGCAGGGCGAGCCGGGCGGCCCGCTCCCGCAGGATGGTCCGAAAAGCCTCCGGAGCGGGGGAAAACACCTCTTTGAGTTTCGCTTCGCTCTGCCGCAGCCGTTCATGGACGGCGCTCCAGTTGATCGGTTCGGGTGGGTTCATGTTCGGGCCGGACGCGGGACGGGGCGCGCGGTCAGGTGCCGCAGGTGCAGGTCGATGAGGTTACGCAGGTCGCCCGCCGTCAGGCCATCCCCAAACGGCAGGGGGATCTCCTCCTGCTCCGCTTCCACGATGGCGCGGGCGTTGCGGAAGGAGCGCAGCGCGCGGCCCGGTTGCCGCAGCCTCTGGTGGACGCTTCCCAGGTGATAATGCGCCAGCGCCAGCCGCCGATCAAGGTAGATGGCACGCCGGAACGCGTTGCGCGCCACGCGGGAAAGCCCGGCCTGCTCCAGGATCAGGCCATGGAAAAAATGAACCGCCGCGTTCAACTGGTCTTCGCGCAGGAGATGCTGGCAACTCATCAGCGCGGGGGCGAGATCGCCTTGATCGGCCATCTGCCGGACACTTTCGAGCGTGACGGCCCCTTCCTTGAGCGAGGGCGGCGTTTTGGCTTTCGTCACCAGCGGGGCGGGCGCGGGAGAAGGGGGCGGTGCGATGCGGGCAAGCGCCTCGGGAATGCTGATCCACGACGGGGGAGCGCCCGGCGGCGGAAGCAGCGGCGGCAGGCGGCGGGGGGCCAGCAGGTCGACCACTTCCTCGCGGCTCCGGGTCGGTCCGCCCGCCGTTTTTCTCTGGTAGAGCGTCACGCCCGAGGCATGGACCGGGCGAAAGGCGCGAAAGGTTTCCGGGTGCGGTTCGGCGTGCCCCAGCGCCAGCCACCCCCCCGGGACGAGCGATTGATGAAACTGCTCGGCAAGCTCGCCCGCCGTCTTCCGGTCGAAGTAGATCATCACGTTGCGGCAGATCACCAGATCGATGGCAAACAGGTTGTTGCCCATGGAGGGGAAACGGTCGCGGACGAGGTTGTGGTGCTGAAACGTCACGCCCGCGACGAAACGGCGCTTAAGCGCCCATTTCCGCTCCTGCGGTTGGAAATATCGCAGCCGCATCTCCTCCGACATTCCCCGCAACGCCCACCGCTCATAGACCGCTTCGCGCGCCATCCGGAGAAAACGGCGGTTGATGTCGGTTCCGATGATCTCGATCTCCCAGCCGTGAAAACGGTGCGCGAGTTCGCCCTTGAGCAGGATCGAGAGCGAATACGGCTCCGCGCCGATGGAGCACCCGGCGCTCCAGATGCGGAGCTGGCGCTGGTTTCCCTTGAGCCGAGCAAGCTCGGGGAAAACGTGGTCGCGCAAGGCGTTGAACATCTCCACGTGACGGAAAAAGAACGTTTCGCCGATGGTCAGTTCCTCGACAAGATCGTCCAGGTGGGGGCTATTGGGAACCGAAAGCCTGGCGATATACGCCTTGGCCGACTCGAACGGTTTCCCCTTGAGCGCGCGCACGATCGCGGCCGCGAGGTCTTCGTCCCTCTCGCGGTAGTAGGAAAGGCCGGTCGTCCGGATGATGTAATGTTTGAGCGTCCGGAAAAAAGGATCATCGACCGGCGCTTGGGAAGGCATGCTGGCTTGCATCCGTAAAGGGTTATTCCAGCTCTAGCGCCGCGAGCCGCTCCTCTGCGCGGCCTCTTAACTGCTCAATGAAACGGCGCTCTTTTTCCAGCAGCAGGCGGGACGGCTCCAGAAGAACGATGGAAGGCTCCGGGGGACGCCGGGGGATGACCCACTGCGCGTAACTGTTGAGGACATGGCCGACCGGCAGGCGGATGATTTTTGCCAGATCGAAACGCTCCACCCCGGCTTCTTCACTGATGAACCAGCCAAGCGGGCCGTCGGGCGTTTTGATCATCAGGATGCGGTGGGAAAGCGAAGCCTGCGGGTCCCACGGAGGGCTGCCCGGTTCGAGCGTGAGCAACCGGTCGAGATGGATGACCGGAGCGACCTTGTCGTTGACCGGCAGAAAACCGGCAATCAGCCGGGGAGCCTCCGGCACGCGTTCAAGCGCCATGAGCGGCAACACCTCGGCCACGTGTCGGGCGCGCAGGGCGAGGCGCGCACCGGCAACTCTGAAGGTGAGACAGGGGTGGGTATGCGGCATCGGTTTGGGAACGTCGGGACGGCCTGAAACCATCACGGTACGCCATCCGGAAGCTCTTCGCCATCAATTCGTTACGAAAAAAATGAGCCGAAATCAGCCGCCGGAAGGAGACCTCCTTCACCCGTACGCCAGGGAAGGACGAACGGATGGGAAAAAATGCCAAAAAATTTCCGGCAATCTTCCACCCGCCGCAAAAGCGATCTCCTTTTGTGAAAGAGACGACCCCATTCCCCCGGCGTGGAGACGACCCGCAGGGCAACTGCGGAAAGCTCTGGCCGGCGGGCGAACTGGCGGATGAAACCTCCCCGATCGTCCTGCTGCTGGTCGATGTCATCAACGACTTCAGCTTTCCGCAGGCGCCGAAGATCCTCCGTTACGCCATCCCGGCCGCGAGGCGGATCGCCCTCCTGAAAAAACGCCTTCGCCGCGCAGGGATCCCGGCGATCTACGTCAACGACAACTTCGGGCGGTGGCGCTCCGACTTCCGGACGCAGGTGGAGCATTGCCTTGCCGACGAGTGCCCGGGAAGCGCGGTGGCGCGGCAGTTGATCCCGAACGAGGACGACTACTTCGTCCTAAAACCGAAGCACTCCGGCTTCTACGCTTCGTCGCTCGACGTTCTGCTGACCCGGCTGAAGGCCGAAAGGCTCATCATCACCGGGTTTGCCGCCGACATCTGCGTTCTTTTCACCGCGAACGACGCCTACATGCGCGACTACCGGGTGCTCGTGCCCCACGACGGCGTGGCGGCTGAAACCGTGGCGGCGAAACGGAACGCCTGTCGGCAGATGGAGCGCTTCCTGCGTGCGGATATCCGCAGTTCGACCGGTTTGCCCGCCAGGCTTGCCAGCGAGCCGGAGGGCGTGTTTACGAATTTTGAAGGCTAAAGGATGATCGCCATCATCCCAAGCAGCTTGACGACCATCAACCAGAGGACCACCACCTGCGTCTTGTTGAGAAAGCGGGAGCTTTCGTTCTCGCTCGGGACGGCTACGTCGGCACCGAAAACGCGATTGAAGCTTTTCAGAAGGAGAATCCCGCCGATCACGGCAATCGCGGTCAGGACCACAAAAAAGAGTTTGAAGGCGAGCATGACGAAATATGTCTACTATTAGTTCATCTGTTTTTTGAACGCAAGTGCCGTTTGTTGAAAAACCATGTTTTAAGCCTCCGCGCCGGGCGCGGCGTTGGACCTGGTTCACCCGTTTGTTCCTGGCGATCTCCCCCCCACGGCGGATGGGCGCAGGTCCGCCCGGTTTACCCGTCAACGTTGCTTAAGCCAACGATTTCGAACCCAAAAGGATTTTGCCTTCCCGCTTTCCTTCCTGCGCGCGGGCCACGGCCTGGAGGGCATCTTCCAGCGCGTATTGCCGCTCGACGGGAGTACGGATGATCCCCTTGCGCGCCATCTCGAAGAGTTCAACCATCATCTTCTCGCGTTCGGCGGCGGGGACCCGCTCATACCACTTAGAAATCCAGAACCCGCGGAAGGCGAGGTCCTTGAAGATCAGCCACCCCGCAGGAATCTTCAACGCCTGGCGGCTCATCGCGCCGTAGGTGACCATCGTCCCGCCATGGGCCAGCGCCGAGGCGACCTGACCGCCGCTCTCCCCGCCGACGGCGTTGAGCCCGAGCAACACCGGTTCGCCCCCGGTCGCCTTTTTGACCTTTTCCTTGACCTCGGCGTCGTCGGTCAACACCACATCGGCTCCGAGCGAAGTCAACTCCTCCACCAGTTCCGGCCGCCGGACCAGGTTGAGCGTTTTAAGCCCGAGTTCCTTTGCCATCGCGATCACGTGGCGACCCACCGCCGAGTTGGAAGCGTTCTGGATGACCCATCCGCCCGGCCGGGGCGGGACAAAATCGTGCAACATCCGCCAGGCGGTGGCCGGGTTGATCTTCAACATCGCGGCCTCCTGCAACGGCACCCCCTGGGGAACCACCGTCAGGAGCGATTCCTTGAGAACCCCGGCCTCGCGCCACGTTCCGAAGTGGTGCGGCAAAACGACCGCCATCCCTTCCTGCAACCGCTCCACGCCGGGCCCGACGCGCTCCACGATCCCGACGCCTTCCACCCCGGGGACGGCGGGGTAGTGCGAGGGGCGGGCCGGGTAGGTTCCTTCGATCGCGTTGAGGTCGGCCGGGTTGATCGGAGCGACGATCTGCGAGACGAGCACCTCGCCCTCTCCCGGTTCGCCGGTCTCCAGTCCGGTCACTTTCAGGACTTCCAGCGGTTTTCCCGGCTGATGATAAACAACGGCGGTGGTGGTCATGATCTCTTTTTTAAGTTTGCCCGGGTTGAAGATGGAGCCGTTCCAGAAAGGCGGTCAATTCCGAGGGACCGAAATCAGGCAAAACCTCATCGCCGACCACCAGCGTCGGCGTCAGGCGCTGGCCCGAGAGGTCGATCATCTCACGGTAATCGTTCGGATCGGCTTCGACATCGATCAACTCGTACCGGTAGCCGGCGCCATCAAGCATGGCGATGGCCTTGATGCACCACGGGCACCAGGTCTTGACATAAAGGCGGAGCGGTTTTTTCACAGGATCGGGCAACTTCCGCATTTTATATCTCAATTGCGCAGCGGATCACGTCTCTTTTTTTGGCGCAAATCACGCCTCCTCCGGTGCGCGGGCGCGATCTTCAAACCGGGTGAACTCCTTGAGGAAGGTCAGCGGCACGTCGCCAACGGGGCCGTTACGCTGTTTGGCGATGATCAGTTCCGCCTGGCCGCTGATCTCTTCGCGCTCCTCGTCCGTCTCGGCGTAATATTCGTGGCGGACGAGCAGTCCCACCAGGTCGGCGTCCTGTTCAATGGAGCCCGATTCGCGAAGATCGCTCAAACGCGGGCGGTTTCCGGACCGGCCTTCCGGGTTCCGGTTGAGCTGGGCAAGGACGATGATCGGGATCTCCAGTTCCTTGGCCAGCGCCTTCACGCCGCTGGAAATTTCGGAAATTTCCAACTGCCGGTTCTCCTGCCCGCGTTTGGAGGGGCTTTTGAGAAGCTGGAGGTAGTCGATGACGATCAACTGGATGTCGTGCTGCGCCTTGAGGCGGCGCGACTTGGCGCGAAGCTCGAGAATGCTCAGGCCCGCCGTGTCGTCGATAAAAATCTTGCTCTCCGCCAGCTTGGAGGCGGCAACGGTCAGGTTGTGAAAATCGCGGTCGGCAAGAAACCCGTCGCGCACCTTCTGCAGGTTGACCTTGGCGCGGGAACAAAGAAGCCGCTGGACCAACTGCTGGCTGCTCATTTCGAGCGAGTAGATGGCGACCGCATGCTTTTCGTTGAGCGCGACATGCTCGGCGATGTTCATCGCGAAGGCCGTCTTTCCCATCGAGGGACGCGCGGCGACGACGATCATTTCCGAGGGGTGGAGCCCGTCGGTCATCTGGTCGAAGTCGGTAAACCCGGTCGGGATGCCGGAGATCGCCCCCTTGCGCTCGTAGAGTTTTTCAATCGACTCCAGCGCGTCCATGACGGAGTCCTTGATCCGGAACGACCGGTCGCCGAGTCGGCTTTCCGCGATCTTGAAGATCTTGGTCTCAACCTGGTCGAGGAACGTGTCGACGTTTTCCGCCTCTTCGTAGGAGCGTTGCGCGAACTCGTTGCAGGTGATGATCACCTGCCGGAGCGTGTGCTTCTCCTTGAGGATCTCGATGTAAAACGAGGCGTTGGCCGCCGTCGGGATAAATGTGAAGAGCGAGGTGACAAACGCCGCACCCCCCACCTTTTCGAGTTCCTGGCGATCGCGCAGGAGCTGGGTCAAAAGAATGACGTCGATCGGCTGCGCCTTGTCATACATCTCCCGGACCGTCCGGTAAATGATGGCGTGAGCCGGGATGTAGAAATGCTCCGGCTCGATCTTCTTTTCGATACACTCCCCCATTACCTCGCGGGGTGAGAGGAGGATCGATGACAGGACGCCAAGCTCGGCGTCCTGACTTTGCGGCAGGAGGCGGTGCGGATCAGGGGCGTACTTCCCCTTTTCGCGGAAATCCGACCGCTCCCTGGCTTCTCCGTTGCCGCCCGGCGAGGGTGACCCGCCCGAAGAAGGCAACTTCGCCGCCTCCTCGCGCGTTACAGCAGCCTCGGGCGGCATCGGTTACTTGGTGTGTTTGGCCTTTGGCTTCGCCTTGAAACCGCCTTCTTCGTCGCCCTCTTCCTCCGGGGCTTCCTCCGAAGACGATTCGATAGTGACGCTCAGCTTCGCGGTCACGTCGCTGTGGAGACGGACGGCGACTTCCTGGGTGCCGGTTTCCTTGAGCGGGCGGTCGAGCTGGATGCGGTGGCGATCGACTTCCTTGCCGGTTTCGGCGGCGATCCGGTCGGCGATCTCCTTGGCGGTGACCGAACCGAACGCCTTGCCGGTTTCCCCGGTGGCGAGCGTGAAGGTCAGCTTGAGCTTGTTGATCCGGCGGGCGAGTTCTTCGGCCTCGTTGAGTTCACGGGCTTCGCGCTCGGCGCGCTTGGCCTTGAGCTGGTTGAGACGGCGCAAGGTGGCCGGGGTAACTTCGAGGGCCTTGCCGTAAGGGACGAGAAAGTTGCGGGCATAGCCACGCTTGACTTTCACGACATCGGCTTCAGCGCCCAACGAGTCAATTTTTTCAGTAAGGATAACTTCGATAGTAGACATAGTGCATCTCCCGGCCACAAATTTGCGGGGCGTACTTGTTAGCCGGGTTCCAGGGTGAGTGTCAATCGGTTTGCGAAACTTTTGCGGTCGCCGCCGATTTTTGAGGGATCAGGTCGGCATCAATCGTCACCGAGACGCCGGGGGTGATCATTTTGGCAAGGCGGATCGCGTCCCAGTTGGCGAGGCGGATGCACCCCGCGCTGGCCGCGCGGCCGATCGTCTGCGGGTTGTTGGTCCCGTGCAGGCCGATCCCGGGCCGGTTGATCCCCATCCAGACCACGCCGACCGGGCTGCTCGGCCCGGCGGGGATGTTATAGAACGTATTGGTGCGCACGCCCCGCTTCAGGACGCCTTCATCGTAACGATACCACGGCAGGGTGGTGATCCCGAGCACCTTCCAGTTGCCGGGAGGCGCGGGAATCTTGCTGGAGCCGGGGGTGATCGGGAAGGAGGCGAGCAGGGTGTTGCCTTCGAAAAGGTCGAGGATCTTTTCCCGCGTATCGACCACGATCCGCCGCGAAAGCAACGCGCGGTCGACCGGCGTTTTCGCGACTTCCTTGACCTCCTCGATCTTGAACGGCTTGACGTTGGGCACCCGGATGACATCGCCGGCGGTGAGCTGGTCAAGATTCATCCCGGAGTTGAGGTAACGGAGAAAGTCGGGGTCGGAATGAAACCGCTCCTGCACGAACTTGAGCAGCGTCGGGTACGGCATCCGCTTGAGCTTCGCCTGTTCCTCCGGTTTCCCGGGGATCGGGCCGACCCGTTTCACATCTTCCGCCGTGATGGTGTAGGTGGTGTAGATCGGGTGGATGTCGTCGAGCGGAAGATTCCCCGCGTCGGCCAGATCGCCCGTGACCGGGAGACCGTTGGCGGCCTGGTAGCGGGCAAGCGCCTTGGAGGTGAATTCCCCCGGGGTGCCGTCGATCTTGCCGGGACCGAAACGTTTCTGGTCCAGAAAAATCTGTATCCGCGCGGTGATCTCGAGCGTGTTGACCGGCTCGGCGCGGGCGACGGGAAGTTCCGTCACCGGGACCACCGGCGCTTCCACGGGAACGGCGAACCCGTCAACGGTCGGCGGCGCGGTGACCGAAGGCGAAAGAGTGGGAGCCACGACGGAAGGGTTCCCGCCCGGCAGCTCGGTGGAATAGGAATCGACCGGTTCAACGGTGCGATCCGGCCACGGCGTGGCGGAGGGCTGAGGGGCGGCTTCCACGACCACCCCGCCGATCTCGGCGCGATAGGCGTTCGGGTTCGTTTCCTGAGCAACACCGACTGAAAGCGTCAGGCCAAACGCTGCCAATCCATAAAACAAACTTATTTTCATTCGTGACGACTTTAACAAAAGGCTTTCTTCACCGTTCCCACGATTTCTGCGCTTCTCAAGGAAAACTGCCCAAGCAATAGCTGGAAAGCTGGCTTCTTGCAAGGGTTTCCCTGATGGGTGCGACCGGCATGTTGCCGTTGCCGCCATGCTTCTTTGCCCTCAATTCGTTTGACTTTGTAACCGCCAAGGTTACTTTCAAGCAGTGCAGTTCGTCGAGTTTCCTGCCTTCACCCGGGCCGTGCCCTCCATCCTTTCAGAGAAGGAATACCTTGATCTTCAAATGTCCCTCATGGAACGCCCTGATGAAGGAACCTTGATCCCGGGAGGCAACGGATTACGGAAGATTCGGGTCAGGAGTAAGAGGAAGGGCAAAAGCGGCGGTTCACGCGTGATTTACTATTGGTATGTTTCACCGGAAAGGATCGACTTATGCCGGATTTACGAAAAATCCGACAAAGCAGACCTTCCCAAAGCCGAAATAAAAAATATCCTCAAAGAACTCGAAAAATGAAAAAGAACGAGATCGCAGCTCTTCAAAAAGAACGCCTGGCCATCCATCAGGGCGAGATGGCCCCGGGACGTGTCTGGGAGTTGACCAGGGGGACCGATGGGAAAGTCCATCGCAAACAGGTTGCCCCTGAAGTCTTTCGCCGCAAACAGGCAAGGGCGTGGGAGGTCAAAACAGAGGCCGCGCGTATCCGGCATAAGATCAATCTCACCCAGCAGCAGTTTGCCGAGTCGATCGGCGTGTCGCTGGCAACCCTTCGCAAATGGGAAAGCGGTGCCTCCCAACCCACCGGAGCAGCCCGCGTTCTCCTGAAAGTGGTGGAAATGGCTCCCGACGTTGCCCGCAGGGCGTCCAAGGCAGTTTTTGCAGAATCGTAAACGGCGGACCAACGGTCGCGAAATCCTACGCGATGGAAACCGGCGTCCCCTGCGGAACCTGCCCGAAAAGTTCGCTCATGTCGGCATTGCGCATCCGCACGCAGCCGTGGCTGCACGGCTGGCCGATCGTCTCCTCGTGGTTGGTTCCGTGGATGTAGATGTACCGTTCGCGGGTGTTGGCGTTATCCGGGTCGAGCCCGTGAAGCCAGAGGATGCGGGTCAGCACGAGATCCTCCGGGTTGTCGCGGTCGCTAAAAGGGGCGACTTGGCCGGTCCATTCCCGGCTTTTGAAGACCGCGCCGAGCGGAGCCCCTTCGCCGATCCGTTCCGCGATTTCAAAGCGCCCGAGCGGCGTTTTCAGGCTCCCCTCCTCCGAGCCGACCCCGAAGCCGGAGGTGGAAACCGGGTACGAGGCGATCCGGCTCGTCCGGCCCGAAGCATCGGTTTCAAGGAGGTCGAGCCGCTGGGCGGCAAGGTCAACTTCAATTTTGCGCACGAAAGATTGCATGAAAGAGGCACTAATGTATGCTGGGTTCCGCCCTCTTGGGAGTTTTTCTTTTTTATGAGTCGAAACTATACCGTCGCAATCGTCGGCGCCACTGGCGCAGTCGGCGTGGAAATGATGAAAGTTCTGGAACGTCGTCAATTTCCCGTCGGCACCCTTAAACTGCTCGCTTCCGCCCGTTCCGCAGGCAAAACGTTGACGTTCAAGGGAACCGAACTGACGGTGGAGGAACTCCGGGAGGATTCGTTCGAAGGGGTCGACATCGCGCTCTTCAGTGCGGGCGGCTCGATCTCGAAGCGCTTTGCCCCCGCCGCAGTGGCCGCCGGGGCGGTGGTGGTGGACAACTCCTCCGCCTACCGGATGGACCCGGAGGTGCCGCTGGTGATCCCGGAAATCAACCCGGAAGATGCCGCGACCCACAAGGGGATCATCGCCAACCCGAACTGCACGACCGCCGTTTCGCTGATGGCTTTAAGCCCGCTTCACAAGGCATTCGGCATCCGCCGGATCATCGCGGCGAGCTACCAGGCCGTTTCCGGGACCGGCGCGCAGGCGATCGAGGAACTGCGCCACCAGGTCGAAGACCTTGCCGCCGGGCGCGAAGTCCGCAAGGAGGTCTACCCGTACCAGATCGCCTTCAACGTCCTGCCGCATGTCGACCAGTTTCTCGACGACGGCTACACCCGTGAAGAGATGAAGATGCAGCACGAAGCGCGCAAGATCCTGCATCACGACGACCTCAAGGCGTCGGTGACCTGCGTGCGCGTCCCCGTCTACCGGGCGCACTCGGTCGCGGTCAATGTTGAGTTTGAACGCCCCGTTACGGTGGAGGAAGCGCGGAAGGTGCTCGCCTGTGCCGAAGGGGTCGAACTGCTCGACGAACCGTCGACCAACAGCTACCCGGTGCCGCTGGAGGTGGCCGGGAAGGACAACGTCCAGGTCGGCCGCGTGCGGGTCGACTGCGCCCTCGACAACGGCCTCGCCCTCTGGATCGTCGGCGACCAGCTCCTGAAAGGGGCGGCGCTCAACACGGTCCAGATCGCCGAACTGGTCGTGCAGCCGGTGGCCGTGTCGTGACGGGCCTGACCCTCCCGTCCCCACCCTCTCCCGTGAAAGAACACCCCTTATGGCCAGCGTAAAAATAGATCCGGCGCTTCACCAGGCGCGCAAGCCGGACTGGATCAAGGTCCGCCTTCCTTCCAACCCGGTCTTTTTCTCCACCAAGGCGCTCATCTCCGACCTGAAACTTGTCACGGTCTGCGAAGAGGCGCAATGCCCCAACCGTTGGGAGTGCTGGAGTTCGGGAACCGCCACGTTCATGATCGCGGGCGAACGGTGTACCCGGGCGTGCGGCTTCTGCGCCGTGGCGACGGCGAAGCCGTTTGCGCTCGACCCCGACGAACCGCGCCGTGTCGCCGAGGCGATCCGCCGGATGAAGCTGCGCCATGTCGTCATCACCGCCGTCGCGCGGGATGATATGAAGGATGGCGGTGCGGCCCACTTCGCCGAAACGATCCAGGCCGTGCGGGAGGTCGACCCGAAGATCATCGTCGAAGTCCTCACGCCCGATTTTCGCGGGCGCGAAGAGTCGCTTCTCGCCGTGGCCAATGCTGCGCCGGACGTTTTCAACCATAACCTCGAAACCGTCGAACGGCTCACCCCCGTCGTCCGTTCCCGCGCCAAGTACCGCCTTTCGCTGGAAGTCCTCCAGCGGATGAAGGGCCTCGGCCCCGAAGGGATGGTGACCAAGAGCGGGCTGATGCTCGGGCTCGGGGAACGGGAGGAGGAGATTCTTGAAGCAATGGACGACCTCCGCGCCGCCGGGGTCGGCGTCCTGACCCTCGGGCAATACCTCCGGCCTTCGCCGCAGCATCTCCCGGTGGTCGCCTACATCGAACCGGCCAAGTTCGACGAATACCGCGACATCGCCTACGCCAAGGGGTTTGAACATTGCTCCAGCGGACCGCTCGTGCGCAGTTCGTACCACGCCGCCGACTACAACCCGGCGACCCGGCCGGTCCCGGCGGCAGCCGTGGCAGCACCGACCCCGGTGCCGTCCACCTAGAAAAAACGTCGCCCCTCGGGGTTATGGAGTTCCAAGCCCGGGAAAAACAGCAGGGAGGCAGGCGGGTGGCGGTGCTCATCCCGGCCTTTGAAGAGGCGGAGCATATCGGCGCCGTCGTCGCAGGGGCGCGCCGCCATGTGGAGAGCGTGGTCGTCGTGGACGACGGCTCGCGCGATGCCACGGGAAAGCTCGCCGCCGCCGCAGGTGCGGAGGTGATCACCCACGCGCACAATCTCGGCAAGGGCGCGGCGATCAAGACCGGCCTCAACGCCCTTTTGCCGCGCGCCTTTGATTACCTGCTGCTGATGGATGGCGACGGGCAGCACCTTTGCGGGGAGATCGACCGCTTTCTGGAAGCCGCCCGGGCGCAACCCGACACCCCCCTCTGGATCGGCAACCGGATGCTCAACCCGGTCGCCATGCCGTGGCCGCGCCGCCTCGCCAACCGCTTCATGTCGTGGCGGATCAGCGCGCTTTGCGGCACACGCGTGCCCGATTCCCAGTGCGGCTTCCGGATGCTCCACCGCTGCATTGTCCCGAGTCTCTTCTGCGAGACCAATGCGTACGATTACGAAACCGAGATGCTGCTCGTCGCCGGGCGGGACGGCTACGCGATCGGGAGCGTCCCGGTCACGGCGGTCTACGGCAGCGAGAAAAGCAAGATCCGCCCCGTCCGGGAAGGGTGGCGGTTTGTCAAGCTGATGGCGCGCTACCGGTGGAAACGGTGCTCCCGGTGATTTTCTTCCGTTTTTTAACGTGACAGCAAGGGAAGGCTCCTATTCGATGACCGCCGTGAAATTTCGGCTGCTTTTTCTGTTTTTGATCGTCGCGGGTGTCAGCGGTTGCTCCAGCCTCGCGACAAGGGATGACCTCTACAGCCCCGAGGCTCAGGAAGGTCCCTACACCAAGATGTTCCGCGAACACCGCCACTGACGTTTTTTCCCTCTTCCGCCATGACGCTTCCCAATGTCTGGAATCAACCGCAGGGGAGTGCGCATCGCCGCCGCCTCCGTGCCGAGGCAAGGCTGCTCTCCCTTCAGCATCAGCCGCCGGTCTCAAGGCGGGAATGGGTGGAGAGAGCCGCCCGGCTGAAGGCGGAACTGGCTGAAAAGCTCTTCTGCGATGCCGAGGGCGAGACCCCGCTGGAGCTGATCAAACATGGGACGATCCCGGCGGACGGGTATCGGCTGGTCCGCGTCTCGTTCCGTTCGCAGGGGCCGATCCGGGTCACCGGGACGCTCTACATCCCCGATGGCGAGGGGCCGTTTCCAGCCGTGCTCAACGTCCATGGCCACCACGCCAACGGCAAGCTCGCCGGGCGGGTGCAGTCGCGGGGACATGAACTGGTGCAGAAAGGGTTTGTCGTCCTCACGGTCGATGTCGCAGGCGCGGGAGAACGGGGCAACTGCGAACGCACCTGGCAATACCACGGCGCTTTTCTTGGCGGCGGGGTGATGTTCTCCGGCGACACCCTGCTCGGGTGGCAGGTGCGGGACAACCGGCGCGCGGTCGACCTGCTCGCCAGCCTGCCCTACGTTGATGCGGAGCGGATCGGTGTCACCGGCGCTTCCGGCGGCGGCAACCAGGCGATGTGGGTCGCGGCGATGGACGACCGGCTCAAGGCGGTGGTTCTGGTTGTCTCGGCCGGGGCTTTTGAAGCGTTCGTGGGGCGGCGCAACTGCATCTGCGAAACCTTGCCGGGCGGGTTGCTCCTGTGCGAACAGTGGGGCGTGCTCGGGTTGATCGCCCCCCGACCGCTTTTGATCCTCCACTCCATGCACGACCAGCCGGCCTTCGGCGTCGCGCCCTTTTCGGACACGGCGGAGAAAACGGTCGGCATCTATCACCTTTTCGGGGCGAGGGACCGGTTCGACCACCGTTTTTACGATCTGCCCCACGGCTACTGGCCGCCGATGCTCGAAGCCGCTTCGGGCTGGTTCGGTTTCTGGCTTGGCAACAAGGGAAACGCCCTTCCCAACGCCCTCTCTCCTGCCGAGCCGTTGCCGGAGGAGGATCTCATCTGTTTTCCGCAAGGCGAATGGCCCGAAGACACGTGCGGCTACCCGGCCAACATTCGTTTCCTGAGCGCCCGGCAAACGGCGAAACCGGCCGCCACTCCGGAGAGCCAGCGCGCTGCTCTCGCCGCCCTGGTCGGCTGGAAGGAGCCGTGCTCCGAGCCGTCGCTCGAAGAGGACGGCAGCGGAGAGATGGTTCGCGGGCGGTTCCTTTCCGCTCGCAGCCTTTCAATCCCGTACCTGCGAACGCAGGGGGAGACGCCGCACCCTGAAGCGGTCGTCCTCCTCTCCGGCGCGGGAAAAAACGCGCCGTTTGTCACGCAAGCGTGGAAGGATCGTCTGGGATGCGGGGTCGACCTCGTCACCCTCGACCTCCCCGGCACGGGTGAACTCGGCTGGGAAACGACCATGGTGCGGGAGACGCCGCTCCACGACACCTCCCGCGCCTGTCTCTGGCTCGGCTACACGCTGGCGGGCGAATGGGCGGAGGTGATCGTCTCCCTCTGCCGCTGGCTCCGGCAGGCCGCGCCGCAACGCCGGATCACGCTCGTTGCCGAAAAGGAAGCGGCGCTCGCGGCGTGGATTGCCGCCGCCCTCCACCCGGAACTCGCGCTCAAGGTGGAGGAACACGACGTGCCGGAGTCGCTCAACGAACTGCTCGGCACCCACACGGGTTCCCTCGCCTGGCTCGTCCCCGGGCTTCTGCCGTGGGGCGACCTGCGGCGGCTTCGCGAACTGGCCGGGGCTACTCCCTGACGATCACCGTCCGGTTGGTGGTCCGCAAAAGGCGCACCTGCCGGTTCCACGGAGCGCCGAAGAGCGTCCGGTCGCGGTAGGTGTTGCCGGTGTAGTACGGGTCCACGAAACCGGGGCGATACCCGACGGTGCGGAAGACCACTTCCGTCCCGCCGAGCGGCACGCGTTCGCCGACGGGAGAGGGTTCATAGACCGCAAGCCGTTCGGCCACGGGCTGGGTGGTGGTACACCCGCTCAATCCGAAGGCCACCGCGACCGGTGCAAAAGCAAAATAGAGGAAGGTTTTCATAACAATTCCTTTCACAGGTTTACCTGCTGGAACGGATCGGGAAACCTCCGTGCGCCGGGGTCGGCAAAAAACGCCGCCCTCCCGGCTTTAAACGTTGGCCAGAAGGCGGTCGAAGCTGTCGAGGCAGATCTGCGACCAGCTTTCGAGTTGGTCGCGCCGGGCGCGCAGTTCGTCGGGGGTCAGGAACGAGAGGCTGGTGATCATCTGCTCGCGCTTGGCAACTTCGTCGCCCGAAAGCATGAAGATATGGACGACGCCAAGGTGGACCTGCCCGACGGCGTTGGAGTCGTCGTTGAGCAGGGCGACAATGTGGTTGGTGTAACCGCTCCCGATCTTGAGTTCCTCGTTCACCTCGCGCTGGACCCCGGCCTTGTACGCCTCTTCATCGAGGGCGAAGAGATTTTCATCCTCGTTGTTCATGTGGCCGCCGATCCCGATCGACCCCTTGGCGACGAGGCGCTTTTCCCCCGCTTTTTTTCCCCTCACGTAGTGGAGGATTTTGCCTTCGTGGACAAAAAGCGCGTACGGGATGATCTGTTTGAGTTCCGGGTTGGTCTCGGCGGGCTGACGCGGGGTGAAGAAATTGTTTTCCCGGGCGAGAAGCGCCGGAAGGTAGTGGCCAACGTCAAAATGCAACCCCTGAAAACTCCCCAGTTGATCAAAAAGGGAACGTCGTACGACCAAGATCTGTTCATCACTCATGGGCGCACACTCTTGCGGGGAGGCGGCACGGTTTCAATCCTAAAAGCTCGCATGACATTGACATTCCGCGCCCCGCGGCGGAAAAGTCATCTCCCAGAATGTTCCGCTACACCTCGCTCTACTTCGACAACCCGCCGGTGCCGCAGCGCGCCCTTGATCTCTGGCTCCCTGAAACCACCCGGCGACCGGTCTCGCTCTTCTTCGTTCACGGCGGCGGATGGCACGGGGGGACCCGCCAACAGATGCACGCGATCATGCACGCCTTTTATAAGGAGGGGTATCCCGTGGCGTCGGTCGACTACCGGCTCGCTCCCGGGGCGACGCTTGGCGAACAGCTTGCCGATGTCCGCGAAGGAATGGCAATCGCCCGGGCCGAGCTGGCGGCCGCCGGGTTGCCGACCGGGCTCGCCCTCTATGGAAGCTCCGCCGGGGGGCATCTCGCGCTCCTCGCTGGGCTGGCGGAGCCGGGGGCATGCGGCGAAAAGCTCGACGCGCGCACGCTCGAAACCGCTCCCCGGGTCGCCGGAATCATCGGCAGTTGCGCCCCGGTCACCTTTGAGCCGTGGGACGACATTTTTCCCGGTATCTGGAGCAGCATGGAACGGGCGGTCGGCACGCCGTATGAAAAAGCGCCGGAACTTTACCGCATTTTTTCCCCGGAAACGCATGCCCGGGACGAAGGAGCACCGCTGCTTTTTCTGACGGCGGAGTGCGAACATCTTTTCCCCAACGACCTCACCGAAGCATTGGCCGGGCGGCTCTCCCGGGCCGGGCGGCGGGTCTCCATTCACCGTTACCGACGGGCGGAACACGGTTTCTTCTACGACGTGAAACGCAACGCCCAGAAGGCCGCGCTGTGCGATTGCCTCGCCTTTCTGGAGACGCTGGAGTAGAGACTCGGGAACGTCATGGGCATCTACATCCATGGCATCGCCGCCCCCGGCGCGCCGTTTGCCAGCCTGAGCGAACAGGTGATGGCGATCCCGCCCGACCAGTGGCTCACGCTGGAAAACCGCTCGCTCAAAGTCGTCTACTTCATCGGCGGCAACGGTGAACTCCGCCTGGACGGCGGCGGGCGCTACCCGATCCATGCAGGCGATCTCTTCGTCCTCCCCCACCCGTGCCGCCAGCATTACCTCGCCGCCGATCGCCGCCTCGGCAACCGTCTCCATGCGCTGATCGTCCGCCTCGATCCCGGGGCCGACCTGACCGCTCCCCTCGCCCGTTATCTGCACAATGCCTTCCCCGGGGTCGCCCGGCTGCCGACGCACGGTTGGTTTGACTTCCGGGACGGCTGGATCGCCCTCCAGCAACTGCGGCTCCTGCCATCTGCGTGGCACTACCCGCTGGCGCGGGCGCTGCTGACGGTCTGGCTCGCCCGGGCGGCGGAGAAAATGGCGCGTTATCCGGCGCTTCCGTCCGACCGGAGATGGGAGGCGATCGACCGGGCCGCCGCGCGCCTCGCCGAAACCGCCGGAGAGGCTCACTGGAAGGAACTCGAACGCCTCAAAAACGACCCGGCCCTCGCCGCCGCCTTCACCCGCCATTTCGGCAAGGCTCCCTCCGCCTTTTCGCTGCAACTCCGCCTCGAACGGGCCAAGGCCGAGATGGTCCGCCTTTCCGAACCGCTTTCGCAGATCGCCCGGCGCGCCGGGTTTTCCTCCTTGAGCACCTTTTCCCGCGCATTTCGCCATGCCGTCGGCCGCTCGCCCACCGATTACCGCAATCAATACCGGAGCGCCGCCGAAAGGAGCGAACCGACCGCAGTGCCGTCCCGCGCGGCGGGCCTGGTTCACGGCTCCGAAGCGGACGGCTGGCAGCCACTTTCCCTGCCATGGAGCAGCCCCCTCCGCGAGGCGGGCGTTCTTTTCCCGCTCGCCGGGTGTTGCGAAGTTTCCGCCGCGCGCAAGACCCCGCAGCGCCTTTCCGATCGCGATGCGCTGCTTCTCTGGATCGACACGCGGGCTTCCGTGACGATCACCGAAACCGTCGCGGGGGGCCGGGTCGTTTTCTTCCCGTTTTCACTCCTCTGGCCCGACGCCACGGCGCGGGAGCGGCGCGACCTGCTGCGCCAATGCCGTGCCGCTTCCGGCGAAGGGGGGATGCTTCCGCTGCCGGTGGAACGCTTTCGCGAGATCGACGCCCTGCGCGCCTGCCTCGATGCACCGGCCTCCCCGCATGCCGCGGAACTGGGCGCGGCGCTGGTGCGCCTCCTCTTTTTCGGAAGCCTTTCGCGCATCGGCAGCCAAAGCGGCACGCTGACGCCCCGCCCCTCTCCGCACCGCCCGCTGATCATCGAACATGTCCACGAGTATATCCGCAAAAACATCCACCGGCCGATGACGCTGGCCGAGTTGGCGTGGGATGCCGGTGTCAGTGAAGAACATCTCGCCCGGCTCTACCGCGCCGCCACGGGCGAGACGCTCTTTGGCTACATCAAGGCGTGTCGGTTGACCCGGGCGAGCCAGCTTCTCCTTTCGACCTCCCTCCCGGTCCATGCCATCGCGGAGCAAACCGGCTTTTCCAACGCGGGCCTCTTTGGTCGCACCTTCAAGGCCGCGTTTGGGGAGACGCCGGGGGCCTTTCGGCGGAGCGGCGGTGCATTTGGCAAAGGAATATCAAGCAGGGACCATGACGCACCTCCTTCGGGAGCGTAGAATGGCGGCATGAGTTCAACGGAAGCGATCATCGATACCGACATTCACCAGAGCTGGGCCAGTTTCGAAGAAATCAGGCGCAGGCTCCCGGCCTATTTCCAGCAGGGGCATTTCAAGATTCCCGGCGGCGTCTACGGCAGCCCGATCGGGGTCAGCCGCGCCGATGCAAAACCGGCCAGGGGAGGAAGCGCCGGAAGCGATTACGAGCTGCTTTGCAGCCAGCATATGGACGCCTTTGGGATCACCTACGGCATCCTGACCGGTTCGGGGATACTCGGCCTTGGCACCCACCCGCATCTCGACTACGGCAACGCACTCGCCACCGCCTACAATGAAGCGATGCGCGAGACGTGGTTCACCTGGGATGACCGTTTCTTCGGCGCGCTGGTGGTCAATCCCGGCGATCCGATTGCGGCCGCGAAGGAGATTCGCACCTGGGGCGGGCACCCCCGCATCGTCGAAGTGTTGATGTGCAGCGCCACCCGTTTCCCGCTCGGGCACCGTTCCTTCTGGCCGATCTACGAAGCGGCGTGCGAAATGGGCCTGCCGGTCGCCGTTCACCCCGGTACGGAAGGGCGCGGCATCAGCAACGGGTTCATCTCCGGCCCGCCGACCACCTATCTCGAGTGGCACACCAACCTGCCGCAGAACTACATGGGGCAGGTCGTCAGCCTCGTCTGCGAAGGGGTCTTTGAAAAATTCCCGACCCTCAAGTTCATTGCCGTCGAAGGGGGCCTCGCGTGGATTCCCGGCGTCCTCTGGCGGCTCGACAAAAACTGGAAGGCGCTCCGCTCCGAAGTACCGTGGCTCAAGCGGCTGCCGAGTGAAATCATCGTCGAACATGTCCGCTTCACCAGCCAGCCGATCGAGGAGCCGCCCAAGACGAGCCAGTTCATGGAGTTGATGGAGATGATCCACGCCGACAAAACGCTGATGTTCTCCTCCGATTACCCGCACTGGGACAACGACTCGGCCGCGCACGCCTTCCCCCGGCTGCCCGACGAACTCCGGCGGCGCATCTTTTTCGAAAACGCCAACGAGGTCTACCGGATCACCGAACGGGTCGCCGCGCTGGAAGCCAACAAACCGGAACTGGAAAAGGAGATCGCCTGATGAAAGCCGTCAAGATCTGCCCCGCGTCGGAAATCCCGGCCGGAGGGAAAAAAATCGTAGAGATCGAAGGGAAATCGATCGGCATCTTCAACCTGAACGGGGAATTCTATGCCTTGCGCAACATCTGCCCCCACCAGTTTGCGCCGCTCTGCCTTGGCAAGGTCACCGGGTACAACGCCCCTTCGGAAGTCGGCGTCTACGACTGGTGCCGGGAGGGCGAGATCATCCGCTGCCCGTGGCATGGATGGGAGTTTGACATCAAGTCGGGCAAGAGCATCTTCAACCCGCACAAGGTCCGCACGAAAAGCTACCCCGTCACGGTGGAAGCGGGCGGGAGCGGGTGCGACCACGGCTGCGATCACGAAGACGAATCGGTGGAGACCTACCCCGTCACCATCGAGACCGGGCACCTTTTTGTCCATCTGTAGCAAGAAAAACGATTGACTTTCCGGCCCTGTCCGGCCTGAAATCAAGACAGGCAATGGGTTCTGCCGGGTCTCGTTTGCAGACCGAACCGCCATACCCGGGCTGATGACTCCTACTTTCACAGGAGAGTCATGTCCAGATTTCAGCAGAATCAAGATAACCATTCTTTCAGGTTTCGGATGAGCAGGGTCGGTTTTCTGACCCTTGGAGAGAGTGCGCTGACGCCGGTTCAGCGCGCTTTTCACTCTTTTGGCTTCCAGTTCCGCACGGCCTTGAAGTGGTCTGCGCTGGTGATCCCGATGGCGATGGTCGTCGGGTCGCTTTGCGCTCTCTTCCTCTGGAGCCTCGACCGGGTGACGGAGCTTCGTTTCGCCCATGGCTGGTTGTTGTTTCTGCTGCCGCTCGCCGGGGCGCTGACCGGTTACGCCTATCACCTGTTCGGAAAATCGGCGGAAGCCGGAAACAACCTCATCATGGAGCAGATTCACCAGCCCGGGGATGGCGTCCCCCGGCGCATGGCTCCCTTCATTCTCGGGGCCACGGTGCTCACCCATCTCTTCGGGGGTTCCGCCGGTCGGGAAGGAACGGCGGTGCAGATGGGCGGCAGCATTGCCGGTGCGTTTGCCCGGTCGTGGGGCCTGAAGTCGCTGGACCTGCGGATTTTGCTCATGGCGGGCGGGGCCGCAGGGTTTGGCGCGGTCTTTGGCACTCCCCTGGCGGGGGCGGTTTTTGCGCTGGAAGTGATCGCTATTGGACAAATCCGCCACGACGCCCTGATTCCTTGCCTCGTCGCGGCAGTGGTCGCCAACGGGACCTGCCATGCCTGGGGAATCGCTCATGCTTCCTACCGGGTGGCCTACCTGAGCGATGCCATGGTTCCCGCCCAGGCGTTTCACCTGGAGTGGCTCCTGATGGGCAAGGTCCTCATCGCGGCCGTCATCTTCGGGTATGCAGGGACGCTCTTTTCCGAGATTTCGCATCGGCTCTCTTCGCTCTTCAAGCTCCTTTGCCCCTATGCGCCGCTGCGTCCCGCCCTGGGGGGCGTCATGGTGATCGGTCTGGTTTTTGCCCTTGGAACCCGGGAGTACCTCGGCCTCGGGGTGACCTCGCCGAACCCTTCGGACGTGACGCTTGCCTCGTTCTTTACTTCCAGCGAAGCGCACCCGTGGGCGTGGTGGTGGAAACTGCTTTTTACCGCCGTCACGTTGAGTTCCGGCTTCAAAGGAGGCGAAGTGACGCCGATTTTCTTCATCGGGGCGGCGCTCGGCCATACCGTGGCGGGCCTGCTCGGCGCACCGCTCGATCTCTTCGCAGCGCTTGGCCTGGTCGCGATTTTTGCCGGTACGGCGAACACGCCGCTGGCCGGGACGATCATGGGGATCGAACTCTTCGGCGCGGCCAACAGCGTCTACATTGCCACGGCGTGCTTTGTCGCCTACCTCTGCAGCGGGCATTCCGGCATCTACCTTGCGCAGCGGGTGGCCGTGCCCAAAAACGACCGGGGAGCCGTCTCGCCCGGGGTTTCGCTGAAGGACCTGCGGGAAAAAAAGACCGGCAGCCCGTAAGCCGGGGCCTAAAGACCGCTACCCGGTCAGTTCCGCGGCGGCAGCGGCCTTGATCGTTCCGTCAAAGAAGTCAAACGCGACCGGGTGGCGAAGTTCGTGCCCGCCTGCAAAGAGGGAGAAGTAGAACGCCTCCGGGCCGCAGGCTTCGATCGCCTGCGCCATCCGCCAGCCGTGCGTGTACGGGACGGAGCGGTCTTCGCGCCCGTGGGCGAGCAGCAGGCGGCATTTCGCCAGCGCCGAGGCGACGTGGAGTGGCGAACGCTCGTGATATTCCGCGTCGATCTCCGGAGAATCGCCCGGAGCACCGCCGCAGACGGCTTCGATATGAGGGCGGTAGTTCGGGTTTTCCCCCTGCCAGGCGACGAGATCGGTGATCGGGCACCAGCTCGAAACGGCGTCCCACCGGAAATCCTCCCGTCCGGCGACCTGGAGGCTCATATGCCCCCCGCCGCTTCCGCCCATCAGGAAAAGAAACGGTTTCCGCTCGAAACGTTCGGAGAGAAGGTGCCGCGTGGCGTCGATGATGTCGCGCCGCGCCAACGCCGAACCCCCGGCTTCCCTCGCCCTCGGGTTCTTCACCAGGTTGGGGCCGCGAAACTCCGGCAAAAGCAATGCCCAGCCCCGTTCCCGGCAGGCGTCGAGCACCTTGGGGCCCATGTTGAAGCGGTCGGCGCTCCAGGTATGGAGCACCACGATCAAGGCTGCGGGCGGCTCCTTCGTCTCCGGCCACCAGAGGAGGGAGGGCTCCTGCGATCCATCCAGCGAACTGCGAAACGTAAACTCTTCGAATGCGTCACTCATAGGTTGGAGGCGAAGCTTGTCGCAAACCCCTCGGAAAGGAAACGCCTTTTTTGGACAAACCTTTGACGCGCATCAAGGCGGTTTCCCCCCGTCTGCCGGAAAATGGAATGGATGAACCAAAGTGAACCGTTTAGCCTGGAAGGGGCGTTACTCCGATCATGAAGCATCTCCTCAAGCAAGAGTTTCGTTTTCTCGCCAAGCCGCTCAGCCTCGCCTCGCGCCTCTGGCTGCTGGCTGGGGTGGCGGCCCTTATCGCGTCGTTCTTTGTCCCGCTGTGGGAGATCCACCTGGTCGCCCCGCAGTACGCGGAAGGGTTGAACCTCGACATCTATTCCTACCAGATCGCCGCAGGCAACAATGGGCAGGACCTCAAGGAGATCAACCAGCTCAACCACTACATCGGCATGAAGCCGCTTCACGAGGCCGACTTTCTCGAGATGAAGTGGATTCCGTTCGCGCTCGGGTTTTTCATGCTCTTTACCCTGCGGGCGGCGGTTTTCGGGATGATGCGTTATGTCATCGACCTGTTGATGCTCTTTATCTACTTCGGGGCGTTTTCCATGGGATCGTTCGCCTACCGGCTCTATACCTACGGCCATGTCCTCGACCCGAAGGCCGCCGTGACGATCGAACCGTTCATGCCGGTCCTGATCGGCACCCAGCAGATCGCCAACTTCCGGCAGTCGAGCCTGCCGCAGCTCGGTTCGCTCTTCCTGGGCATTTACGCCCTTTCCCTCATGCTGGCGATCTGGTACTCGCGCAAGGAGACCTTATGAAACCGCACCGCTTCCTCATGACGGTTCTGGCGCTTGCCTGGCTGGCGGCCGGGGGGGCTACCCTCCGGGCTGCGGCGCTGCAACCGCTTGTCGATGCCGCGGCCCCGGGGGCCACGCTTGAGTTGCCCGCCGGGCGTTACGACGGCCCGGTGGTGATCGAAAAACCGCTGACGCTGCGCGGGGCGGCGGGCGCGGAAATCGTCGGCAACGGCAACGGCAATGTCGTCACGATCCGGGGCGACCATGTGACCCTCGAAGGCTTCCGGATCGCCGGTTCGGGGCTCGACCTCGGGCAGGACAACGCCGGTGTCTTTGTGGAAGGCCACCACGCTACCATCAAGGGAAACCGGATCGAGGAGTCGCTCCACGGCGTTTACATCAAAAAGGCGAACCATTGCCGGGTGGAGGCCAACCTCATCCGGGGCAAGGAACGGGTCGGGGCAGCTTCCGCTACCAGCGACCTCGCCTTTGGCCCCGACGGGAGCGAAAACTGCGACCTCACCCTCGGCCAGAACCAGAGAGGCAACGGCATCCACATCTGGAACGCGGAGGGGGCGGTCATGATCGACAACGAGATCCGCAACGCGCGCGACGGCTTTTACTTCTCCTTTGCCAACGATTCAAAAGTGCTCCGCAACCATGCCGCCAATGTCCGCTTCGGCCTCCACTACATGTATTCGGACCGGAACGTCTTTGAAAACAACCACTTCGAGCAGAACACCGCCGGGGCGGTCCTGATGTATTCCAAGGGGCTGCTGATCCGTCGCAACCTCTTTGCCGACAACGTCGGCCACCGCTCGTACGGGATGGTGATGATCGCCGTCGACAACTCGCGGCTGGAAGGGAACCGTTTCACCGGCAACAGCATCGGCCTCTTCCTGGAGTTGAGCAACACCAACACGCTCGTCGGCAACTCGGTCGTACGCGGCTACATCGGCGTGCGGCTGACGGGGAGTTCCGACTCCAACCGGTTTTCGAACAACCTCTTTGCGGGGAATCTCCACCCGGTCGAAGTCGACGGAAGCGTCGGCAAGAACGAGTGGGCGATCGGCGGGATCGGCAACCATTGGGCGGGCGGCGCGGTCGATCTCGACGGCGACGGCGTGGGCGATCTCCCCCACCGCGAAACCGACCTGCTCGGCCCGCTGCGGCGTTCGTTCCCGATGGTCGCGCTTTTCTCCGGCAGCCCGGCGCTGAACCTGGTCCGTTTCGCCCAGCAGAGCGCCCCGATGCCGAAAGTCCCGACCATCATCGACCCGGCCCCGCTGGTTCACCCGCCCGAAGGAACTTCATTTCGATAACCCGATGATCACGGTCAACGCCCTTTCCAAAAGCTATTCGCGGGAGCGCAAGGTGCTCCAGTCGCTCTCTTTCCAGGCGAGCCCGGGGGAGATCACCCTGCTCGTCGGCGCCAACGGTGTTGGAAAAAGCACGACATTGCGCATTTTAAGCGGCCTGACCCGGCCTGATGGCGGGGATGCCGTGATCGCCGGGCACAGTCTCTGCCGGTCGCCGTTTGAGACCCGGCGGCACCTGAGCTTCCTGCCGCAGCAGATCGCCTTCCACCCGCAACTGACCTGCGAGGCGGTCCTCTTCTTCTACGCCGGGTTGAGAGGGATCGCGGACCGCACCGCGCGGGTTGCGACCTTGCTCGAACAGGTCGGCCTTGCCGCTGAAGCCCATAAACGCACCCATGCGCTCTCGGGCGGGCTTCGCCAGCGGCTCGGGCTCGCCATCCTGCTCCTCCCCGAGGTGCCGGTCCTCCTGCTCGACGAACCGGGCCTGAGCCTCGACCCGGAATGGCGCGAACGGCTCAAGGAACTGCTGGCGGGGGAGCGCGACCGGGGCAAAACGATCCTGATCGCCACACACCTCCTCGCGGAATGGGAAGGGGCGGCCGATCGCGCCCTGCATATCCGTCACGGCGGCGAGGTCGCCTCGCTCGATCCCAACCGACTCAGGGAGGCTTTTTCCAGATGATCCAACCTGCCACCATCGCTTTGAATACCGATCCGGAGACCCCGCCCGCTTCGCCTGCCCCGAAACGCCCGGCTTTCACGCCGCCCGCCCCCGGTCGGTTTACCCTCTGGTGTACTCTTTTGCGCCGGGAACTGCGCACCGCGCTCCTCAACCGCTTTGTCCACCTCCTTTCGCTGGTGACCCTCGCGGTCGGGATCGCCCCCCTTTTTCGTGAACATGCCGGGGAAAGCGCCCCGTATTTCCTGATTCAGGCGATCCTGTACCTGATCCCGCTCTTTGCGTTGCTTACCGGAGCCGGGTCGGCGCAGAGCGACCTGGAGGAGCGCCCCTTTCTTCTGACCCAGCCGGTCGGCCGGCTCACGCTCGTCCTTGGCAAGTGGAGCGCGCTCTGGCTGGTTTTTTCCCTCGCTTCGGGGTTGCTGGTCCTTCCCTCCGCCCTTGGGCCTGCCGCCCTCGGCCCCCTTGGCCTTCTCTGGTTGAGTGCCGTGGAATCGAGCGCGATCTTTCTCGCGCTTGGCATGGCGCTCGGTTTCTCGACCGACGACCGCGTGAAGGCTCACCTGGCGCTCCTCTGCCTCTGGCTTTTTCTCCTCGCGGGGCTTGACCTGATCGCTCTGAGCGCCGTTCAGGCCGGGTTTTTCTCCTCCGACGCCACGCCATGGCTGCTGGTCCTGATGCTCAACCCGCTCGACGCCTTCCGCATCGGCGCGCTTTTTTCGATGGAGCAGGTTCCGCTCGAACTTTCGAAGCTCCCCCCGCCCGGCCAATGGTGGCTGGAAAATCCCAACACCTGGTTCGCCCTGCTGGCGGCGCTCTGGACCGCCGCGGCGCTCGGCTGGTGCTGGTGGAGGTTGCACCGCACCGAGTCGTAACCGGGAAAGGGAGCGGTTTACCAGGGTTGACGGTTCGACAGATTCTTGTCTTCCGGTGCGGAGTTCGTTTATACCAGCAGGACCATGTTGCTCTCCCTCCTCCGCCGTTACGGGTGCCAGCCTTCCCTCCTTTGCAGCCTGGCACTGCCCGCGCTTTTCTCCGACCATGCGGTGTTGCAGCGTTCGGAGAAAACGCCGGTCTGGGGAACGGGAACACCGGGAGCCGAGGTGAAGGTCTCCATTGCAAAGGAGCAGGCGCTCACCCACGTCGGCGACGACGGAAAATGGCGGGTCGACCTGAACCTCTCGAAAGTCGCCGACGGGCCGCACACCGTCTCCATCGAGGGCGACGGGGAGCGGATCGGGATTCACGATGTCCTGGTCGGCGAAGTCTGGTTTGCCTCCGGGCAGTCGAACATGATGTTTCGCCTGGGGCAGGGCGCTCACGCCGACAGCCCCGAGGCGCGGGTCGAAATGAATTGGCTGCGGGAGTTCCGCGTTGGCTTGCAGGCGGGGGAGGAGCCATTCAAAAAGATCAGGGGGAAATGGATGGCGGCGATTCCCCCGGCCAATCAACGCTTTGGTGCGGTCAGTTACTTTTTCGGGAAGGCGCTGCTGGAGCGTCTCGGCCGGCCGGTCGGCGTGGTGAACAATTCGTGGGGAAATACGCCGATCGAGCCATGGATCAGCCCTGAAGCGCTGGAGCGCGATCCCGTGCTTGCCGAAGATGCGGCGCGGGCCCGCGAGTTCCACCGCACCCAGCCGAAGGAGCACGACCCCCTCCCGCTCCAGACCCGTCATGTTCCCGGCTACATCTACAACGGAATCGTCGCCCCGCTCGTTCCTTACGGGATTGCCGGGTTCATCTGGTATCAGGGCGAGTCGAACGCTCCCCGCGCCGCGCTTTACCAGCAGGCGTTCCCGCTTTTGATCAACGACTGGCGGCAACGCTGGGGCCGGGGCGATCTGCCATTCTATTTTTGCCAAATCGCCAGCTACCGCGCCAAAACGGCCGATCCCAACGCTCCGGGCAACTGGGCCGAACTGCGCGAAGCCCAGACGGCGGCCCTGAAACTTCCGGCGACCGCCATGGCCGTACTCATCGACGCCGGGGAACAGGGCGACATCCACCCGCGGGACAAGAAAACCCCGGGCGAACGGCTCGCCGCGATCGCCCTGGCGCAGCATTACGGTGAAAAGGATGCCTTCGCCAGCCCGACCTATGCCTCCATGGAGGTCGACGGAAGCCGGGTGCGCCTCCGGTTTGACCATGTTGGGAGCGGTCTCGAGGCGCGCCCCCTCCCGGCGACCTATCGCCTGAAATCAACCGACACCGAAGAGCAGCCGCTGCCGCGCAACCGGCCCGACTCGCCTCTCGAAGGGTTTGCCGTCGCCGGTGCGGATGAAGTCTTCCATTGGGCGGATGCCCGGATCGAAGGAGAGAACCAGGTCGTCGTCTCCTCTCCGGAAGTTCCTGAGCCGGTGGCGGTCCGTTACGGTTGGGCGGATAACCCGACCGTCAACCTCTACAACAGCGCAGGGCTCCCTGCGGCTCCTTTCCGCACCGATCACTGGAAGCTCTTTACCCAGGGGGCTCGGTTGAAGCTGCCCGATCTTCCTGCCCGGAAGCCGTAAAGGAGCCCCGAGGCGGCGCGCCGGTCTCGATTCGTGCTTGCCAAATGCCTGAATATGGGCGAATCTGACGGAAGGTTGTCACTCATCGCGTTCCTTCGCTGAGGACTTCCCCCCAAAACTCCTGCACAGGCGCTTCGATAGAACTTCAAAAGAAGGATGGGAGAAGGCGCTCGGTGCGGTTTATTTTTTCAAAGAACACAAGAAACAGGTGGGACGATGAAAGTCCCGTTCCGGACGTTTGCGGCCTTGAAAAACCGGCCGCGAACCGGATGGAAACCGTTTTTACCATATCAAAAGATGGCCCCTGAACTGAAACCATGCCCTGAAAGCCTGCCGCACCGCTGCGGCCGGTCGGGTCATGTCGCGGCGCCATCGCAACGCCTTCGACCGACCGGCTTGCTGCTCGGCAAGCTGTGCCCGGGTGGCACGGGTCGAGAGCGCGGCTCCCACTAGAGCCCTGCCTTTTGCCCCGCCCTGCCCGGCCCGGCGGCAAAACGTCTGCCTTTGAAGCCTGCCCCCACGGCAAGCGCCCCACCCTACGACAAAGTCGCCCTTCTTTTTACCCACCCTTTCACCCTCGCGGAAACTCCAACAGACCTACTTATGACCAAAAGAATCCATATTACTGAACTTGATGCCCGCCGCCTGACGACGCTGATCGAACGAGCACCCCGTGGCGACGCCCGGCAGCAGGAGTACCTGAACCGGCTCAAAGGAGAAGTGGATCGTGCCAAGATCGTCGACGAAGATCATCTCCCCAATGGGTTGATCACGATGAACTCGGTGGTCGAACTCGAAGACCTCTCCGACGGGGAGGTGATGACCTACCAACTTGTCTTCCCCGAAGAGGCCGATCCCGCCGAAGGGAGAATCTCGATCCTCGCGCCCTTGGGCACCGGGATGCTCGGCTACAAGGCCGGAGACCAGTTCTCCTGGGAAACCCCCGGCGGAAAAGTCAAAATGAAAGTCCGCAACGTCTCGACCCCGCCGAAGGCGAGCGAGGTTTTGTAACCGCGTTTTGATCAGCCACCCCCGCCGCGCAGGAACGGAACCCGCCGTTTCCGGCGGCGGGGGTGGTTTTTTTGCAGGCGGGGATGGCGCACCGGCCCGCATCCCGCCGGAAGAATCGTCGCGGCGTGGACCACCTCCGAATCCTTGCTGGAAGATTGCAGAAGGATAAGGCATCATTGGTCTCCACTGTATTGACCACTGATGGATGAATTTATCTTGAGAGAAGAGCTGTCGCGGGGGGAGGACAGCCAGCGGCAGTTTAAACGCCAGATCGACAACCCCGATCATTTGGCGAAGGACATCGTTGCCTTTCTCAATACCCGTGGAGGAAAAATCTATGTGGGGGTAAATGATGATGGCAGCATTGTCGGAGTTTCGCCCCAAGCCTTGGGAAAGCTGGCGAATGTGATTTCCAACGTTTGTACCGGCAACATCAAACCTCCGGTGGGGGTTCTTACGACCAATGTTTCTACGCGCGACGGGATCGTTGTGGTGGTCGAAGTACCCGATGGCTGGGATAAGCCGTATCAGGATCGCCACGGAGAGTTCTGGCAGAAGCGGGGGGCGGACAAGCGCAGGGTTCTAGAGCGCTCCGAGTTGAAGCGACTGCTCCTATCAGGCAGGGGGGGATATGCAGACTCCAGTCCGGTCCCCGATACTTCACTGGCTGATCTTGATCTTGAAAAGCTCCGGAAATTTTACACGCATCGTTACCCCGGAGAGGAACTGTCTCAAGAGCAGGAGGAACTGACCCGGCAGTTGCAGGGCATTCGCCTGATGGTGGGACAGCAACTCAGCGTCGCTGCGGTTCTCCTTTTTGGGAAATACCCGGAGGTCATTCTACCGGCCTTTAACATCAAGGCGGTCTGGTTCAAAGGGGTCGATCGCGCAGGTACGGAGTATCTCGACAGCCGCCGCTTTGAAGGGACTTTGCCGACGCAGTACGAAGGGGCGCTCATGTTCCTTCGGCGTTGGAACCGACAGGTACAGGTGAACCCGAGCTTCAACGCGCCTGCCAGTCCGGAGATTCCCGTGATGGTCTTCGAAGAGCTGCTGGTAAACGCCCTGGTGCACCGGGATTACTTCATCGCCGACTCGGTGAAGCTGTTCATCTTTGATGATCGGCTGGAAGTGATCAGCCCCGGATGTCTGCCCAACAGCCTGACGGAAGAGGAGGCGCTACGCGGCATTGGCAGGGATCGCAATCCTCTGTTGCTCTCTCTTGCCTATGATCTGATGCGGTACCGGGGTTCCCGTAGCGGGTTGAAACGGGTACGGGCAGCCATTCCAAATGTCTCTTTGCGCAACGATATTGAGGCTGAGGAGGTCGTGGTGACAATTCCTCTTCCGTAACCGGGATGTGGCGTCGCCCCCCTTTTCCCGGGGTCAACACTTTCTTACGGACACAAAAAAGCCTGTCACTCCCTGTTGTTCAGTGATTTACAGGCCCTTAAATGGTACCGGCGGTCGGGGTCGAACCGACACTTGGGGTGAACCAAAACGGATTTTGAGTCCGTCGCGTCTGCCAATTCCGCCACGCCGGCACTTCTAAAAAGCAGAGGGCAAAAAGTACGTCCGCCGACCTGAAAAGGCAACCGAAAAAGGAGTTTTCGTTCACCTCCGGAAAACCGCCTATTCCTGGAGCGCCTTGGGCGGACCGAGGATCTCGCGCAGGATGTACGCCTCCTGAACGGCTCTCACGTCCCGAAGGCGGCGGCGCAAGGCGTCGCGAGCGGGCGAGGCGCTTCTTTCCCGCAAGGCGGCGGCCCCCTTTGCCGAAGGCGGAGCCTCGGAACCGGAAAGGGCATTCCGGCGAATGGCGGCAACGCGGGCTTCCAACCGGGCTGCGGAGACGACTTCGGATCTTACCGTTTCCACTGGCTCCAACGGCTCTGTGCGCACTTCAGAGGGCCTTTCCGCAACCGGCGGCTTCGCTTCAGGTCCAAAGGGAGACGAAGGCGCGTGAGCTTCCCGCTTCAAAACCGGCTCCGGACGAGGAGGTGCAGAGGGGATCGGGCGCCGCCGCGGTGCCTGGAGCGGCCTTGAGACCGGAGGCGTCTCGCGACGCGGCGGCAAGGGCGCAGCTTCGCGCCCGGCAGTAGGCGCAGGGGAGGCTGGAGCTTTTCGTTGAGCTTCCCGGCGCTTCATCCTTTCCCTGCCGGAAGAGGGCGCAAACGGCGGGACCGGCGACTGCCCTTCGGGAGGAAGGCCGAGTGCTTCGAAAAAACGGCGGATCTGCTTCTCCTCGTCGGTTTCTTTGCCCGGCGAGGGGGCGAGCGTCTTCTCCTCTCCCGACGGGGCGCCCGCCTCTCTCGCGGCGCGCTTGGCCGCCTGCTTCCGTTCGGCTTTCTGCGTCCGCTGCCGCTCCAGAAGCCAGTTGCCGAGAGCAACGGCGGCGAGCAGCAGAAGGCCAATCAGGTTTTCCATGGATCAGGGCGTGTTCACGGATCAGTTCAAGTCTCCCCGCCGTTCCGGGGGTTAACCCCACGCTTACCGCTTCTCTTCGCCGGGGTTGCCCGCGATCGAAGCACGCATCTGCGTGTCGCTTTCGAGGTTCTTCATGCGAACATAATCCATCACGCCGAAATTTCCATTCCGGAATGCCTCGGCCATTGCCTGCGGCACCTGCGCTTCGGCTTCGACCACCTTGGCGCGCATTTCCTGGGTCCGCGCGAGCATCTCCTGCTCGGCGGCGACGGCTGCGGCACGACGGACTTCGGCGCGGGCCTGCGCCACGCGTTTGTCGGCTTCCGCCTGTTCAGCCTGGAGTTTCGCGCCGATGTTGTCGCCGACATCAACGTCGGCAATGTCGATCGAAAGGATTTCAAATGCGGTATTGCTGTCGAGCCCCTTGGCGAGAACGGTCTTCGAAATGCGGTCCGGGTTTTCCAGCACCTCCTTGTAGGAGTTGGAGGAGCCGATGGCGCTGACGATCCCCTCGCCCACGCGGGCGATGATCGTCTCCTCGGTCGCGCCGCCGACGAAGCGGTCGAGGTGCGAGCGAACAGTCACCCGTGCGCGGACGCGGACGCCGATCCCGTCCTTCGCCACGGCGTCGATGCTGGCGCGGCCTCCTTCCGCCGGGCAGTCGATCACCTTCGGGTTGATGCTGGTGCGCACCGCTTCGAGCACCGTCTTGCCGGTTCCCTTGGTGGCAAGGTCAATGGCGCAGGCGCGGTTGAAGTCGAGGACGATCCCCGCCTTGCGTGCGGCGATCAGCGCCAGAATGACCTGCTGGACGTTCCCGCCCGCGAGGTAATGGGCTTCCAGGGGATCGGTGGAGACTTCGATCCCGGCCTTGAGCGCGGTGATGCGGGCATCGACCACCGGAGCGACCGGCACGCCCCGCAGCCGCATGGCGACCATGGTCAGCATGCTCACGGGGGCGTTGGCCACCTTGGCCCGAACCCAGATCCCGACGAAATTAAAGAGCACCAGGACGATGACCAGGCCGACAACGAAACAAATCCCTACCAGAAGAAGGACAAGAGGACTCATGGCCGCCAGAGTAGAACGCCCGTCACCTCAAAGCAACCGCCAAGCCTCCGGGGGCTCGTTATTTTTTCGATTCCCCGCGCCCGCCGGTCATTTCTTCCCCTTCCCCGGCCTCTTTCTCCCGTTCGGCGGCCTCTTCAAGCTCCATTTGCCGTGCGGTCCGCTGCAACCACCCCCGGGAAAGGGGCAGATTGGGGAAATAGGCCAGCAACACCAGGAAACCGACGCTCACCAGCGTGGTAAACCCAAGCAGGAAGAGGCTGCCGATATCAATCCCGAGGAAATAAGCGGCGAGCCCGGTGGAACCAAGCGCGCAAAGGCCCCCGAAGACGCCAAAAGCCATGCCGGACCAGAAAATTTCCAGCGCCAGCAAGGCGACCCCGGCCAGCGCGAGCGCGCTGACCAGACGCCATGCGGTGGCCGGATCAGAAAGGTCCATGACGAAACGTCGGGAAAAAGCGGGTGGAGCGCAAGCGCGCAAGCGGGCGTCAACCGGTCGCCGCCCGCCTTTTACTCCCCGTCGCGATTGGAGCGGTCAATGGTCCGCTTGCCGGTAAAAAACTCTTCGAGCGAGCCCCCGACCCGGCGGAAGGTCCGCTCGATCCTCCGGCCGAGATGCTTTCCTTCTTCCTTGCCGGTTTCGATGTATTCCTTGACTTCGTCTTCCTCGTGCTGCGCGTCCCCGACTCGCGCAAGCGACTGGAACTCGCGGTTTAATACCGCGCCGGTATCCGCCGCGATCGTCAGCGTTGCCACGCGGCGCAGTTCCGGATCGAGAAGCTGGAGCCTCCAGACCGGAAAGCCGCGATCCTCGTCTCTGCGCAGGACGTAGTCGACCGCGTCAAAGGAGACCCGGGCGATCTTGGCTTCCTGCTCGGCAATGGTGAACGCTCCCTTGGAATCGAGGTTGAGGCGTTCGAAGTTCATCGCTGAACCGGCTGAAATACCACTGTATTTCTTCACCGGGGTCCGTTCGGAAACGACCCGGCCGCCTGCGACTTCAATTTCCCGGACGCCGCCCCGGGCCAGGGGGTCGTCGATCACGATGACCCACGTTTCGGGCTGCGGCACGCCGCTTTCCCCCTTCACCTCGACGACGCGGTTGAGCAGCTCCCTGTCCCGGTCCGTTCCGACGGTTCTCAGCGCCTCGTAGGCGGTGTCGCCGGCCAGGACGGTCATTGGCAACAGGAGCAATCCAAGGATTTGAGCTACTTTCATGACCCCCTACGATGCGTCGAACTTTTACGTTTTGCCAGCCGAAACTTCCGTTCAGGCTTTTGCCCCCGGCCCGCGAACCGCCCGCCCGGGGCGGAGCCCTGTCGCTTTTCCGTCGCGAAGAACGGGCTGCCCGTTGACGAAAACCGAACCCATTCCTTCGGCAAGGCGCGGCTCCTCGCCGTAAGCGACGTGCGCCTTGATCTCCCCAAGATCAAAGAGGTTCAGGTCGGCAAAAAAGCCGGGGGTGATGATGCCGCGCCCCTTGAGGTGGAAACGCCGTGCGGGATGGCCCGCGAGGTGTTGCACCATCGTTTCCAGCGGCATGACCTGCCGGTCGCGGACGTACTCGAGGTAACGGGCAAAGGCGGCGAAACCGCGCGGGTGAGGCCGTGAACCGGTATAAATCCCATCGCTCCCGCCGACATGCGCAGGGTGTTGCATGAGCGCGATGACATCCTCCTCCGCCCGGTTGGAGTGGTGGGCGATGACGGCGACTTTCATCCGCGAAGCGACGAGCAGGTCGGCCACGAAGTCCGAAAGGCATTTCCCCCGCCGCTGGGCCGCGTCGGGAAGGTAAAGCCCTTCCAAGTCGCGGTCGGCTTCGTTTTCCACGTAGGTCAACTGAAGCGAAGTCAGCGGGTAGGCCGGTTGGGCGTAATATTCCGCGAGTTGCTGCCGCGTTTCGGGCTTTTGCAGGCGCTCGATCGTCGCCTCGATCCCCCCCTGTTCCATGGCGCGGGGGAGCGCGATCATGCTCAAAATGGAGCACCCGGCGAGGAACGGATAGGTGTCGAAGGTGACATCAGCCCCGGCGGAGCGGGCGCGGTCGACCATTCCGGAGAGGCGCGGGGCGCGTCCGTTGAAATGGGAGATGTGCACCGGCAGGCCGCCGATCCGCCCGATCTCGACCGCTTCGTCAAAAGCGGTTTCAAGCCGGTCGCCGTAGGAACGGATGTGGGAGACATAGACGCCCCCCAGTTCGCCAACCGGCTGGCAGACTTCGCCGATCTCCTGCGTCCCCGAATAAAAACACGGGATGTAGTCGAGCCCGGTCGAGAGACCAACCGCCCCGTCCCGCATTCCCTGGGCGGCGAGGGCCTGCATTGCGGCGATCTCCTCGCGGGTCGGTTCCCGCTCGTCGAGTCCCATCACTTCAAGCCGGATCGCCCCCTGCGGGAGGAGATAGGCGACGTTCAGGGCGGAGGCGTCGTCAAAATGGGCGAGGTACTCCGCGACGGAGCCCCACTTCTGCGAAAGCTGCGGGTCGCCGTTGATCCCGGCAAAATAATGGCGCAGGTGCGGCTGCCATTTGAACGACGGGGCGTAGGAGATGCCGTCCTGCCCGATGACGTGCGAAGTCACCCCCTGGTAAACCGCGGCCGGGAAGTCGGGCTGCGCCAGAAGGAGCAGATCGCTGTGGACGTGGGTGTCGACGAACCCGGGGGTGAGGTAGCGCCCCCCGGCCTCGATCACTTCGGCGGCGTCGCCCGGTGAAAGGTTGCCGATGGCGGCGATCCGGTCCCCCTTGATGGCGACATCCCCCAGGTACCAGGGAGCACCGGTTCCATCGACAATACGCGCTTTGCGAATCAGAAAATCGTAAGGTTTCATGGCTTTTTTTAAAGGCGAACGGGAACCCGGGTTGTTTTCATGGTGTTTTCTTCTTAGCAAGCGGGCGGCTTTCCGGAAAGAGGCTTTTGAAGAACGCTCAAAAAACCTGGGAGTCCCGCCGGAAATTCCGTTGAAAAACGACTTTCTCCGGCAGATCAAACGAAGAGACTGGTCAAACCCGTAAAAAGCGCAGATAATACGTCAAACATCGTGCCATTATCAGGATGTTAAAATGGTCACGAGCGCCCTCATGAAACAAACGCTCGAATTTTTAAGTCAGCCGGAAGACCTGGCCGGTGTACGCGCTTTCGTACGCCGGTTTTTGAGTGACCTGACCCTTTCGGCCAAGGAAGCGGAGCTTCTGGTCCTCGGGATCGACGAGGCGTGTACGAACATCATCCGCCATGCCTATCGCAACGCGGGCAAGAAGCCGATTCATCTCTCGTGCGAGTGCTGGCGGGAGCAGCTCCGCTTCACCTTGCGCGATTTTGGCCGGCAGATCGAAGCGGCCAAGTTGCAGGGCCGTTCCCTTGACGAAATCCAGCCCGGGGGGCTCGGGATTTTTCTGATCCACCAGGCGTTTGACGAAGTCGCCTACCAGCCCAAAAGCCGGGGGACGGAGCTGGTGTTGACCAAGATGCTTTCCCGGGAAGTGGCCCCTTCGTCCAACGGGAATCGTTGGAATTGAGGGCCATTTTCTGCAACCGCCTTCGGGGTCGGTGGCTTTTACACTGATTCGTTCCGGGGATGTCGCGCCTTGCGCTTACCTCCGGCTGCACCGCCGGGATGCCGTTGGATTTGGTACACCCGTGTTTTCACGGCGACCTCAAACGCCGCGGCGGACGCGGAGATCCGCCCTCCATGGAAATCAACCGGCTTTCAGCTTTTCGGCCTGGGCGTCGCGGCCTGTAATGTGGCCGTTCCCGTCGCTGACGCCGTTGTAAGCCTTGATGCTCGGGCCTCGCGGGTCGGGCTTGGGCTTTGGCGAGAAGTTGAAGGAGAAATTCTTCCAGTTGTCGCCCGGTTTGGCCTGGAGGCCGAGGCTGGCGGAAGGCTCGTACCCGCAGTGGACCATGCAATTTTCACACCGGGGATCGCGCGCTTCGCCGTTGACGTAGCCGTAGCGGTCCCACTCCGTGTCGTTGAGCAGGTTCTGGTAGCTGCCGTGGTGGCCGTCGGTCATCAGGTAGCACGGGCCTTTCCAGCCTCGCACGTTGCGGGTCGGGATCGCCCAGGCCGAACAGGTCAGGTCGCGCTTGCCGGCGAGGAATTCGAGATAAATCGGCGTTCCGAAGAACGGATAACGCCGCCCCCATTCCTGGATGTCGACAAACTTCTTCTTGGTCGCCTCGCGGGTGAGGAAAAAGTTTTCGGGATTGATGTTGAGCCGCTTGGCCATGTCCTTCTTGGCGGCGTCGTAGTCGTAACCGGGGGAGATGGTGTGCCCGTCGACGTTCAAGGTTCCCAGGAAGGCGAACATATCCTCGACCTCCTCCATCTGCGTTTCCTTGTAGATGGTGGTGTTGGTCGCGACCTGGTAGCCGAGGATCTTCGCCATGCGGATCGCCAGGATGCACTCGCGGAAGACCCCTTCGCGTTCGACGATCAGGTCATGCGTCCGCTCCAGACCGTCGAGATGGACGTTCCAGTACATCCACATGGAGGGCTTGATGACCGGCCGGGCGGGGTCTTTGGGACCCTTGAGGATTTCCGTCGCCTCCTTTTCGGTGATCAGCTTCTCTTCGAGGAGCCGGTCGAGAGTTTCGTTGACGGCCTGCGGACGGTAAAGCGTCTCCCTGGCGAGGTAATCGCGCATTTTGCGGCGCATCAACATCGCGTTGGTGCAGATGTAGACGATCCGCTTCTGCTCGTGCAACCCTTCGACGAGTTCCTCGATCTTCGGGTAGATCAACGGTTCGCCGCCGCAGATGGAGATCATCGGCGCGTCGCTTTCCGCGGCGGCCCCGAGGCAATCCTCCAGCGACATCACGTCTTTGAGGGAGGTGGAGTATTCGCGGATGCGCCCGCACCCGGTGCAGGTGAGATTACACGTATGCAGCGGCTCCAACTGAAGCACGGTGGCAAACTTCGGCGTACCCCGCAGCTTGTGCTTGATGATGTACCCTGCAATTTTGAGCGTCAGCGGCAGTGGAAATCTCATGGATGGGCTAGATTAAAAGAGGTAGTAAAAGCAGCAACCTTTTTTATAGGCAGAATCGAAATAGTTTTTCACGCTTTTATTTCGGGGGCAAAAATTGCCGTTTCCGAGGTCAGGCCCCCGGCCAGACATTCCGGGCAGAGCCGGGCGTCCGGGTTCTCCGCCTCGGTCTCGGGTGCGAGCAGAAAAAGACGGTGGCACGGGTCGTGCAGGCAGTTGACAAAGCGGGAGGTGACCGCGCCGGTATGGGCACAGCGCCCGATGCGGACGAGCCCCTCCTCCTGCCGCACGGTCATCCGCTGGTCAAAGACGAAGCATTCGCCCAGCCAGTGTTCGTTGCCGAACTCGGCCTGGTAGGCGGCGATGCCGCCATGAAGCTGGTAGACCTCCCGGAATCCCTTCGCGCGGAAGAGCGCCGATGCCTTTTCGCACCGGATGCCGCCCGTGCAGTACATCAGCACCTTGCGCTCCTTGTACGCCTCCAGTTCGTCGAGGTAACCGGGGAGATCGCGGAAGTTTTCAATGTCGCAGGCGATCGCCTTTTCAAACCGGCCGACTTCCGACTCATACCGGTTGCGGACGTCGAGGACGACCACTTCCTCCTCCTTCTCCAGCGTCTCCTTCCATTGCCGGGGAGTGAGGTGGTTGTCGAGGTCGGGCTCCAGCGGGATGCCCGCCTTGAGGGTGACGATTTCCGGCCGGTGCTTGACGACGAGCTTTGGAAACGCCTCTTCATCCCCTTCGCTCCTCTTGACCTCCAGGTCGGCAAACCGCGGGTCGGCCCGCAGGGTGGCGACGTAAGCTTCAATCGCCCCGTCGGTTCCGACCAGCGTGCCGTTGATCCCCTCGCCCGCGATCAGGACGCGCCCTTTGAGCCCGAGCCGTTCGCAAAGCTGCCGGTGTTCCGCGGTAAACGACGCCGGGTCTTCGATCGGAACGTATTTGTAATAAAGAATGACCTGCATGGGAGTCCTTTCCCCCTTTACCTCCGGCGCGCCGCGAAGTGAAGGATAAAACCGTGGACAAAGGTTCATCGCATCACCGCCATCCAGAGAAAACTCAAAAGCGTCACCACCGCCGCCAGCCACCAGTACCAGGCGAGGCCGGTCCGTTTCCGGCCGATCCCGAACTCTTCCGCAAGGAAGGCTTCGCGGTCGAAGGTTGCCTCTTCGTCAAACCCGACCTCGCGCCAGCCGGAGCGGTCGTCCGCGCCGCATTGCGGGCAGGCATGCGCTCCGGCGTCGACCTCTTCACCGCAGACCGGGCATTCTCCGGGCGGGGTAAACATCACCCCTCGGCGAGGAGGTTTTCCGGGTTGAGCGCCTGAAGCTCCTTCGGTACGAACAGGCCGTCCTTGCGGATCAGTTCGCCGTCGAAGTAAATGGTGCCGCCCCCGTAATCCTCCCGTTGGATGGAGACCATGTCCCAGTGGACCTGCGACTGGTTGCCGTTTTCGGTTTGTTCATAGCATTGCCCGGGGGTGAAGTGAAATGAACCGGCGATCTTTTCATCAAAGAGGATATCGCGCATCGGGTGGAGAATGTGCGGGTTGAAGCCGATGGCGAACTCGCCGATGTAGCGCGCCCCTTCGTCGGAATCGAGGATTTCGTTCAACCGCCGGGTGTTGTTGGAGGTTGCCTCGACGATCTTCCCGTCCTTGAAGACGAGCCGGAGCTGGTCGAACGGCGTCCCCTGGTAGATGGTCGGCGCGTTGTAGGAGACGACGCCCTGCACCGAGTCGCGGACCGGCGCGGTGAAGACTTCGCCGTCGGGGATGTTGTGCCCGCCGCCGCAGGCGATGGAGGCGATCCCCTTGATGGAAAACCGCAGATCGGTCCCCGGCCCCTTGATTTCAACGAGGTCGGTGGCGTCCATCCGCTCCACCAGTGCCGCCATGCCGGGGGCCATCCGCGAGTAGTCGAGCGTGCAGACCTTGAAGTAAAAATCCTCGAACGCCTCGGTGCTCATTCCCGCCTGCTGCGCCATGGCGGAGGTCGGCCAGCGGAGCACGCACCAGCGGGTCTTTTTCACGCGGTAGTCGATGACCGGGCGCAGGGTCGAGCTGACCAGCTTCATCTGCTCGGCGGGAACGTCCGACATTTCCGCGATGTTGTCCGAACCGCGCACGGCGATGTAGGCGTCGACCTTCTGCATACGGGCCAGTTCGTGTTCGGCCATGAAGTCGTACTGTTCCTGGCTTGCTTCCAGCGCCAGTTCCCGGCTGATCCGCGCCTGGTGGAGCTGGACGAGCGGGATCGCCCCGAGCGCCCGCGCCGCGCGCACCAGGGCGATGGTCATCTGCGGAGGAATGTCAAAAGCCTCGATCAACACCTTGTCGCCCTTGCCCAAACGGGTGGAAAAGCTGGTCAGAAGGTGCGCGAGCTGGTCAAAGCGTGGGTCATACATGTTGTAATGTAATCGCATCTCCCCACCGGAGTACAAATGCTTTATTGTCGCCGCCGCCGAACCTTGCTTAAAAGAAGGGCGACATGCCCGACGCTCCCGCTTCTTTTCCGAAATACCTCGACGCCGACGCCCTCGCAGAAGTCCGCCAACAGCTCGACGGCCAAGGCAAAAAACTGGTCTTTACCAACGGCTGCTTTGATCTCCTGCACGTCGGCCACCTCCGTTACCTGCGGCAGGCGCGGGCGCTGGGGGATGCGCTGGTTGTCGCGGTCAACGGCGATGCTTCCGTGCGCGCCCTCAAGGGAACCGGCCGCCCGCTGACGCCGGAAAACGAACGCACCGAGCTTCTTGCCGCGCTGGAGTGTGTCGATTATGTGACGATTTTTCCCGAAAAACGGGTGACCCGGCTGGTGGAAACCGTCCGGCCCCACCTTTACGTCAAAGGGGGCGATTATACGCCCGGGACGCTCGACGCGGAAGAACGCGCGGCGCTGGAGAAAGTCGGCGCTGCGGTTTCCATCCTGCCGCTCGTCCCCGGCCGTTCGACGACGGCGATCCTTTCGGCGCGGAAGGCCGCCGGTCGCAAGCTCCGGCTCGGCGTGCTTGGCTCCGGAAAGGGATCGAACTTCAAGGCGATTGCCGACGCGATCGACCACGGGACGCTTGATGCGGAGATCGCGCTGGTGATCTCCGACGTTGCCACGGCCGGGATTCTCGAACTCGCACAGGCCCGCGGGCTGCCGACGCTGGTCCTTCCGCCGGGTCGTTTCCGGGCGAAACTCGAACCGGAGACCGAGGCACTGCTGGCCGCGTTGCTCCAGGCCGCCGGGGTCGACCTCGTCGTGCTGGCCGGGTACATGCGGCTGGTCAAAGCGCCGCTGCTCGACGCGTTCCCCAAGCGGATCATCAACATCCACCCTTCGCTCCTCCCGGCGTTCCCGGGGCTGGCGGCATGGGAACAGGCGCTCGGCGCGGGGATCAACACGACCGGTTGCACGGTCCATTATGTCGATGCCGGGATGGATACCGGCCCGGTCATCGCGCAGAGCGAAGTGCCGATCCTCCCCGACGATACGGTCGCCTCGCTCCATGCCCGCATTCAGGAGGCCGAACACCGGCTCTACCCGCAGGTGATTGCACAGATTGCGGCGGAGCGGGAGCGGGTTTAAACGGGTCCGAGCCGCCGCTCGTACTCCTCCAGGAGATAGCGGTCGGTCATACCGGAGAGATAATCGCAGACGACCCGGTGCAGGCCGTCTTCGGGGATGCGCCGGGCGGAGGTTTCGCCGAGCCATTCGGGGTGTTCCAGGTAGGCGTCGAACAGTTCGCGGAGCAGGGCCGAACAGCGGTCGTTGACTTCCCTGATGTCGGGGTGAAAGTAGATCTGCTGGTAGAGGAACCGACGGAGCCGTCGCTTGGAAGCGGCCATCGGCGCGCTGTAGGCGATCAGCCACTCCGGGTGGTAGCGGACATCGGTGGCGGTGCGGACTCCCGCAGCCCGCAACCGGCGGAGGCTTTCGCCGATGACATCCTCCACGGTCCGGTCGATCATGCTCCGGATGATGTAGGCGAAAAGTTCGCGCCCTTCGAGGTCGGGGTAACGGGAGAGGATCTCCTCCCGCGTGGCGACCCAGAGGTCGATCTCCTCCAACTGCGCGGGGGTGATCAGATGAAACTCCAGCCCGTCGTCGAGGTCGTGACTGTAATAAGCGATCTCGTCGGCGATGTCGGCGATCTGCGCTTCCAGCGATGGCGAGGGGTAGGGCTCCACCCGTTCCCGCCGCCCCTCGGCCTCGGGCAATGGCGCGCCGTCCCAGAAAGGAGGGTCAAAGAGTTTGCGGTGTTTCTGCAATCCCTCCAGAAGCTCGTAAGTGAGGTTAAGCCCGTCGACGTGGGGGTACTTTTTCTCGATCCGCTCGACGATCCTCAGGCTCTGCGCGTTGTGGTCGAAACCGCCGTGCCCGCGCATCCGTTCGTCGAGCGTCTTCTCCCCGGAATGGCCGAACGGCGGGTGTCCCAGGTCGTGGGCGAGCGTGATCGCTTCGGTCAGGTATTCGTTGAGGCCGAGCGAACGGGCGATGGAGCGGCCGATGGAGGCGACCTCCATCGTGTGGGTCAGGCGGGTCCGGAGGTGATCGCCGGTGCCGCTCAGGAAAACCTGCGTCTTGTACTCAAGGCGGCGGAACGCCTGCGAATGGATGATCCGCGCGCCGTCGCGCTGGTATTCCGTCCGGTACGGGTGGGGCGTTTCAGGATGGAGACGGCCCCGGGAATCGCGCGAGTGCTGGGCATAGGGGGCGAGCAGTTGCCGCTCGATCTCCTCCATCGCTTCGCGGCTGCGAAGCACGGTCGGCTCACTCACGCGGCTCCCCATCCTTTTCCGTGCCAAACACTTCCGCCTTGAGACGCCGTTCCTCCTCCAACGCGGCGCGGCGGAGAAGGAGCATGTCGAAGAGCGCCATCAAAATCGACAGGACGACCAGCCAGGCGCACGCCAGCCAGTAAAAGATAAAGAGGAGCGGGCGCTCCATCAACCATGCGTCGAAAAGGACCGCGCCCCCGAAGGCCATCAGCATCGCCGCAAGGATAACGAAAAAAAGGACGCTGCGGCGCATCCGCAGGTCGTAGGCGATCCCGCGGCTGATCGCGATGATCATCGCGAGCGTCTGGTGGTGGCCTTGCTTCATGGCGTCTCTTCAAAAAAACAACGGGGTTGCCCGGAAATCCGGTTCCCCGCCCGTCGCGGCAAAGCTCGCCCGGTTTGCGGTGACAAACAAGGGTGTTTCTTGAAATGGAAACACCCTTGTCAGTTGAAAAAAAGCGTGCGGGCGAAATCAGCCGTTGCGCCGGGAGATCGACTTGGTGCTCTCCGGGTCAAAGACATGAATCCGGTTGATGTCGATCTCGAACTGAAGGCGGTGCCCCGCTTCGGTCTGGTCGGCGGCGTTGCCGTCGCTGCGGCTGATGATGGTGTGGGCTCCGGTCTGCACGTAGAAGAAGGTTTCGGCCCCCATCGGCTCGATCACGTCGACCACCCCCTGGAAGCGGACCCCCTTCGGTTTGTCGACCCCCTGCACGAATGCGATATCCTCCGCGCGGATGCCGACGACCACTTCGCGCCCGACGTGGCCGTCGAGTTCCGGGCGGTCGGTAAAGAGGAGTTCCAGGGAGCCGCCGTCGTTTTCGCGGAAGCGGATGCCGTCGCGCTCCCCGCTGAGCTTCCCGTGGACGAAGTTCATGGGCGGGCTGCCGAGGAAGCTGGCGACAAAGAGGTTGGCCGGTTCGTTGTAGAGCTTCATCGGCGCGTCGATCTGCTGGATGACCCCGTCCTTCATGACGACGATCCGGTCGCCCATGGTCATCGCTTCGACCTGATCGTGGGTGACGTAGATCATCGTCGCCTGGAGGCGCTGGTGGAGCTTGATGATCTCCGTCCGCATCTGGACGCGCATCTTGGCGTCGAGGTTGGAGAGCGGTTCGTCAAAAAGGAAGACCTTCGGGTGACGCACGATGGCGCGCCCGACCGCGACGCGCTGGCGCTGGCCGCCGGAGAGCGCCTTGGGGCGGCGTTCCAGGTAGGAGTCGATGCCGAGGATCGCCGCGGCGTCCTGCACCCGCTTGTCGATCTCATCCTTCGGGTACTTTCGCAGCTTCAGGCCGAAGGCGAGGTTGTCGTAAACCGTCATGTGCGGGTAGAGCGCGTAGTTCTGGAAGACCATTGCGATGTCGCGGTCCTTCGGCGGCACGTCGTTGACCACGCGACCGTCGATCGAGATTTCCCCGCGGGAAATTTCCTCCAGACCGGCCACCATCCGCAGCGTCGTCGACTTGCCGCATCCCGAGGGTCCAACGAAAACGACGAACTCGCGGTCGTTGATTTCCAGGTTGAAATCCTCCACGGCCATTACGTCCTTGCCCTTTTCTCCCTTATAAAATTTAAAAACGTTCGTCAGTTTTACTTTGGCCATGAGTATTAAGTAGGATGCTTTCCGGGTGGTAAGTCGGTCAATGCTAAAGGTTGTCAGAATCGGTCACGCAGGACCGATGCGGGGGTTTTCCCTGCCGCAGGGCTCGTTTCCACCCACCGTGCGAGGCAGGGAAAAACGGTCTCCAGCAGGAAAGGAAGGAAGGGAGAATAAAGAGGCATCGGCGGCGGGCGCAAGCGCAATCGGCGGCGGGGGTCGATCGAATTTTGCAAGGTGAAGCTGGCATAAAAAGAAGAGCGCGTGAAGCTTGATTCTCCCGGCGGTTTCAGGAGATGCTTCCCCCCGTGCTTGAGCTTCAAGACCTTTCCCTCCTGATTCCCGGCAAAGAGACCGAAACGGTGTTGCTGGGCGATATTACCTCGCGCATTCCCAATGGGCACTTCGTCGCCATTGTCGGGCCGTCGGGTTGCGGTAAAAGCACGTTGCTCAAACTGATCGCCGGGCTGGCGGAACCGACCTTTGGCTCCGTGCGCTGGGAAGGGCGCGACCTCGCCTCCGACGGCGATTTCGAGCCGTACGAGATCGGCTACACCCCGCAGTTTTCCATTGCGTATGAGTTGCTCACCGTAGAGGAGAACCTCGCCGGGGCGCTCCGGCTCCGGCTCGGCGGGTTGACACGCAGCGAACGCCGCGAACGGGTGGAGGCGACGCTTCAACAGGTCGGCCTGCATGAGATCGCCGACCGGCAGGTGCGCGTCCTCTCCGGGGGACAGCGGCGGCGGCTCGCGCTCGGGCTCGAGTTGCTCACCTCCCCTTCCCTCCTGCTTTGCGACGAGGTGACCAGCGGGCTTGATCCGCAGGCCGAGGACGAAATGGTGACCCTTTTGCGTTCGTTGACCGCCGGGGGAAAACGGACCGTACTGAGCGTCACCCATTCGCTCACCCACCTCGCCCTTTACGATACCGTCATGGTCCTGTGCGGGGGGCAGCTCGCCTACCACGGTCCGCCCGCGCTCCTGACCCATTACTTCCAGGTCTGCGAACCGGGGGAACTCTACCCGCAGCTCGCCAAACAAAAACCGGCGGCGTGGCACCGTTCCTGGGCCAAGCATTCCAAGGCGTACCTGGAAATGAGCGCCCCGCAGAGGGAAAAAAAGAAGCCGGAGCCGACCGACATGGCGCTCCTCTCCTTTCCGGACAAGAGCGAACTCGAGGCGAGCAGGATGCCCGAGGTGGAACCGCCGCCACCCTTTGAGGAAAAGAAACCGCCCGCCGACGCCCCTGAACCGGCTCCCGCCTCCAAGGCTGACAAGGAGGGGAAGGAGCCGCCGGAAGACCCCGCCGAACACGCCGCGCCCGCCGAACCGCCGCGCGAAGGGCGGTTCACACCCTCGCCGGTCTCCCAGTTCTTCACCCTCCTTTTCCGGCGGTGGACGCTCTTCTTTCGCGACACCTCCGGGCTTTGGCTCCAGTTGGCACTGATCGCCGGTTTTCCGTGCCTGGTCGTCCTCTTTGCGCTCGACGGGCTGCCGCAGATCCAGAATCTCTCGCTCCACCTCCCCGGCAACCTGGTTGAAACGATGAAGGAGAATGCCGAGTTTGCCATGCAGGCGAGCCGGGTCGGTTCCCTCGTCTCGGGGCTGGTGATGTTTCAGGTGATTCTGCTGACGCTGGTCGCCTCCAGCAACAGCGCGCGGGAGATCGCCTCCGAGCGGCTGATCTTCGAAAAGGAGAAATTCGGCGGGCTTCATCCCGGGGCGTATGTGGCGAGCAAGGTCGCCTTCCTGCTCGTGCTCGTGCTGGTCCAGTCGCTCTGGATGGGGATTTTTGTCAAGACCATCTGCGGTTTTCCCGGCGACCCGCTCCCGCAGTTTGCCGTCCTTTTCATGGTCAACGCCGCGATGACGGCGCTCTGCCTCGGGATCTCCAGCTTCGCGCGCACCGCCGAACAGGCTTCACTGATCTCGATCTATTTCGTCGGCTTCCAGCTCCCGTTATCGGGGGCCGTGCTGGCGCTGCCGACCGTGCTTGGCTGGATGACCCGCCCGTTCATCGCCGCCTATTGGGGCTGGAGCGGCTACCTGCAAACCTTGCGCGAAACCCGGTTTTATGACGTGGTTCAGTCGATCTCCCAGACCAGCCTGAGCCCCGGCGTCCTCTGCTTCTGGGTGCTCGCCTCGCATGTGGTGATCGGCATTTTCATCGCCGTGATCGGCTGCCGCAATTCGCGCTGGCCGCAGTAGTGTCGTGTTAGGTTAGTTCCTTGAAAAAGTTCGAGGTGATTTTTCGTATTCTCCAAGGCGCGAGTAAGGGCGGTATCCTAAGATACCGACCGCAACGAGCAACGCCGGAGAATCGGAAAA